>JACCDV010670255.1_pt1 | contig 34965 bp, 29 predicted proteins | sample 7446131 | NCBI WGS metagenome assembly JACCDV01 (sample SAMN15323448, study PRJNA562643) | freshwater metagenome | isolation source: river surface water | place: USA:Blue River Watershed | collected 2017-08-17
GGGGGAGTGATTCCTCCTAACGCTGATTTAATCTTTGAGATTGAATTGATTAAAATCAATCAATAATAATCAAAAAAGCCGCTAATTTTTAAGTTAGCGGCTTTTTTATCGTATTAAAACTTCCAATCGAAATCGTCTTCATTTTCTTTGAAAACAGCCCCTAGTTCAATCTTAACGATTTCGATATAGTCAACATGAAAAAACAACCAATTAGTTTCATTGAAATAACTTACAAGACCTTCATTAACATCCATTTCAAAAGGTTTAATTTTATTCTTTTCTAGAATTGGATACACTTCACTCCAATCTTTTCCAATTAAAAAAGAATTGAACAACTTCACTGCTGAATTTGAAGTAGTCATATATCCTAATCTAAAGTCTTCCTCTTTATAAAAAATCAAACGAAGTTTTCTAGAATTATACATAAAAACAACATTTTCGTCTTCATCTTTGTAACTTGAATCGGGTTTACCCAAAATTTTAATTACATCTTGCTCTTTCATTCCAAAAAGCAAATTGTCTATACCGTATTTTAATTTTATTTCCATTCTATATAATGCTAAAAAATCCCGACTTTCATCGGGATTTAAAAATTATGCTATTTTGAAACGTTTTCTATCGTTCTCATTCAAATAGATTTTACGTAAACGTAAAGATTTTGGAGTTACTTCTACATATTCGTCTTTTTGAATATATTCTAATGCCTCTTCTAATGAGAATTTGATAGCGGGAACAATCCTTGTTTTGTCATCCGCTCCAGCAGAACGGAAATTAGTTAACTGTTTCGTTTTAGTGATATTGATTACCATATCATCTCCACGTGAATTCTCACCTACAACTTGTCCTTCATACACATCTTCATTAGGATCAACAAAGAATCTACCTCTATCTTGTAATTTATTAATTGAATACGGAATTGCTTTACCATTCTCCATAGAAATTAACGAACCATTAATACGTCCAGCAATTTCTCCTTTATATGGTTGATATTCAATAAAACGATGCGACATAATTGCTTCACCGGCAGTAGCCGTTAATAACTGATTTCTTAAACCAATAATTCCACGAGAAGGAATATTAAATTTGATAATCATACGATCCCCTTTCGGTTCCATTGATAACATTTCCCCTTTACGAATCGTTACGAATTCAACTGCTCTACCAGATAGATTTTCAGGCAAATCGATTGTCAACTCTTCAATTGGCTCACATTTAACACCATCAATTTCTTTGATAATTACCTGTGGTTGACCAATTTGCAACTCATACCCTTCTCTTCTCATAGTTTCTATTAAAACAGACAAGTGAAGTACTCCACGTCCATAAACCATGAATTTATCCGCTGAATTCGTTTCTTCAACACGAAGTGCTAAGTTTTTCTCTAATTCTTTTTCCAAACGTTCTTTTACGTGACGAGAAGTTACAAATTTACCTTCTTTACCGAAGAAAGGTGAATCGTTAATCGTAAACAACATACTCATTGTTGGCTCATCAATAGCAATAGTTTCTAATGCTTCTGGATTTTCAAAATCAGCAACAGTATCACCAATTTCAAAACCTTCTAAACCAACTAATGCACAAATATCACCAGCAATAACTTCTTCTACCTTTTTACGACCAAGACCTTCGAAAGTATGTAATTCTTTAATTTTTGATTTGATGATTTTTCCATCACGTTTTACTAGGGAAACATTCATTCCTTCACGTAAAACACCTCTTTGTAAACGACCAATTGCAATACGACCTGTAAATGAAGAGAAATCCAAAGAAGTAATCAACATTTGAGGCGTTCCTTCAGAAACTTTAGGAGCTGGTATATTTTCTAAAACCATATCCAATAATGGTTCAATATTTTCTGTTTGATTTTTCCAATCGTCAGACATCCAGTTGTTTTTAGCCGAACCATAAACTGTTGGAAAATCTAACTGCCATTCTTCTGCACCTAATTCAAACATTAAGTCGAAAACTTTTTCATGAACTTCCTCAGGTGTACAGTTTTCTTTATCAACTTTATTAATAACTACACAAGGTTTTAAACCTAAGTCAATTGCCTTTTGTAATACGAAACGCGTTTGAGGCATTGGACCTTCAAAAGCATCTACTAAAAGACAAACACCATCAGCCATATTAAGTACACGCTCTACTTCACCACCAAAATCGGCGTGACCTGGAGTATCGATAATGTTGATTTTTGTTCCTTTGTAAGTTACAGAAACGTTTTTAGAAGTAATAGTAATACCTCTTTCACGCTCTAAGTCATTATTATCTAAGATTAAATCTCCTTTGTTTTCGTTTTCACGAAACAACTGACAGTGGTACATAATTTTATCAACCAAAGTAGTTTTACCGTGGTCAACGTGTGCAATAATTGCGATGTTTCTAATAGAAGTCATTTATTAATTTTTTGAAGGTGCAAAGGTAATGTTTATTTTGATAAAAACACTATAGTAATCAATACTTTAGTAGAAATAACATAATAATAACGTATAAAAAAAGCCCTCATTATGAGAGCTTTAATATATTTTACTAACAATAGACTATAAAGAAGCTACGTGTTTAGTTAATTTAGATTTTAAGTTAGAAGCTTTGTTATCATGAATGATATTTTTCTTAGCTAATTTATCAATCATAGAAATTACTGAAGATAATTTAGCAGAAGCCTCAGCTTTATCGGTAGCTAAACGAATAGCTTTGATAGCGTTACGAGTAGTTTTGTGTTGGTATCTGTTTAATACTCTTCTTTTCTCGTTACTTCTAATTCTTTTTAAAGCAGATTTATGATTTGCCATTTTGTTCTTTTTTTAATTGTAATAATTGTTATAAACTATTAGTTAAAAAAGAAAAACCTCCCACATTCACCTAGGCGAACACTTTGGTTTTAACTAATAAAACAAAGGATGAGACACTACCCTTTATTTTATAAAACTATTTCACAACTAATTTTGTAGCCCGTAGGGGAATCGAACCCCTCTTACCAGGATGAAAACCTGGCGTCCTAACCGATAGACGAACGGGCCATTAACCAATTCTATTTTCAATAAGTAGCCCGTAGGGGAATCGAACCCCTCTTACCAGGATGAAAACCTGGCGTCCTAACCGATAGACGAACGGGCCATCTCGTACTCTGAACTCTAAAAGACCTCATTTCCGTAATGCGAGTGCAAAGATAAACACATTTTTTATTCCTGCAATAGCATAAATATTTTTTTTTCGCTTTTTTTACTCTTTTTTTAGTAAGCCTTTGCAAATAAGACTCTTCCTGACGAAGGTTTTCCTGTTAAAACACAAGTTCCAGCTTCTTCTACTCTATCTAAAGCGATACAACGGATTGTTGCTTTTGTCAATTCTTTGATTTTTTCTTCAGTTTCCGCTGTACCGTCCCAATGTGCTGCTAAGAAACCACCTTTAGTTTCTAAAACTTCTTTAAACTCTTCGAAAGAATTAACTTCTGTAATATGAGTGTTTCTATAATCTAATGCTCTAGCAAACAAGTCATTTTGAATAGTTGTCAATAAATTTTGAATGTAATTTACTACTCCATCTTTAGCCACAACTTCTTTAGATAAATTATCTCTACGAGCAATTTCGTAAGTTCCGTTTTCTAAATCATTAGGTCCAACTGCAATACGAACCGGAACCCCTTTTAATTCCCATTCCGCAAATTTGAAACCTGGTTTTTGAGTATCTCTATTATCATATTTAACCGAAATGCCTAATTTTCTCAATTCAGTAACTAAAACATTTACTTGTTCAGAAATAGCATCAAATTGCTCATCAGTCTTATAAATTGGAACAATCACCACTTGAATTGGCGCTAAGTTAGGAGGCAACACCAATCCTTTATCATCAGAATGCGTCATAACTAAAGCTCCCATCAAACGGGTAGAAACTCCCCAAGAAGTTCCCCAAACGTGTTCTTGTTTTCCTTCTTTGTTAGCAAACTTCACATCAAAAGCCTTAGCAAAATTTTGACCTAAGAAATGTGAAGTCCCTGCTTGCAATGCTTTTCCATCTTGCATCAAAGCTTCAATACAATACGTTTCTTCTGCTCCAGCAAAACGCTCTGTTTCTGTTTTCAAACCTTTAATCACTGGAATTGCCATAAAGTTTTGAACGAAATCAGCATACACATTCATCATTTTTTCAGATTCTTCAATCGCTTCCTGACGAGTTGCGTGAGCTGTATGTCCTTCTTGCCATAAAAACTCAGCTGTTCTTAAAAACAAACGCGTTCTCATTTCCCAACGAACCACATTAGCCCATTGATTGATTAGCAAAGGTAAATCGCGGTAAGACTGCACCCACCCTTTATAAGTAGACCAAATAATAGCTTCAGAAGTTGGACGGACAATTAACTCTTCCTCTAATTTAGCATTAGGATCAACAATTAATTTTCCTTTATTTTCTTCATCGGTTTTTAATCTGTAATGTGTTACAATAGCACACTCTTTAGCAAAACCTTCAGCGTTTTTCTCTTCTGCCTCAAACATACTTTTTGGAACAAACAAGGGGAAATAGGCATTAGAATGTCCAGTTTCTTTAAACATTCTATCTAATTCAGCTTGCATTTTTTCCCATATAGCGTAACCATAAGGTTTAATCACCATACACCCTCTAACACCTGAATTCTCTGCTAAATCAGCCTTCACGACTAATTCGTTATACCATTTGGAATAATCTTCCGCTCTTGTTGTTAAGTTCTTGCTCATTATGAATATTTTGGCACAAAAATTGTTTGTATAAATTTTAACTAATTTGTTCGGCAAAAATAGTTAAATTTGAAGTGTCCAACAATAAAAAAATAAGAGTTATGAAAACTTATTACCTATTTACCCAGAAAAGTGCCATATTTTCTTTGTTTGGATTATTGGCAGTAATCACTACTTCCTGTGGTTCCTATCAAAATTCATCATATTATGATAATGATGGTGTATATGGTTCAGAAAAAACCAGTGTACAATCAGAAACAAATAATTCTAATCAGAATTCTGAACAATCAAATAGATATGCGCAACAATTCAGGAATATGCAAGAAGACTACACCTATTTTACAGATGTAGACAACTATAATTCTCAAGCACAAGACACTATTGTTACCGTTTACAGAAGTGAAGGAAATAACAATTATGCTGGATGGGGCAATAATTCATCTAATGTAACTATCAACTACTACAATAATGATTGGGGTTGGGGATGGAATAATTGGTACTCTCCTTATTGGGGCATGGGATGGAATTGGGGTTGGAACTCTTGGTATGGTCCTGGATGGGGTTGGAACTCTTGGTATGGCCCTGGATGGGGATGGGGTGTTGGATGGAACTCATGGTACGGACCAGGATGGGGTTGGAACTCTTGGTATGGAAACGGATGGGGATGGAATAGATATTACGGAAGAGATGTAGTTTATAACAATGGCATTAGAGGAGGTTCTCGATATACAAACCCTTCTTCTGGAAGAATTGGTAATTACAATACTAGAAGATCAGATACTCCAAGACCAAATTTTAGCAACACTAGAAATACTACTAGAAGCCAAAGTCCTAGAACTAATAATCAAGTAACCCCTAGAGATAACTCAACAACTAGTCCTAGAAATACGGATTATTCAAGTCCTAGAACTAATTCTAACACAAGAAGCAGTACACCAAGAACCAATAATTACTCTTCACCTAGAAGTTCTGGTGGAAGCTTTGGAGGAAGTTCTGGAGGCGGAGGAGGTCGCTCTGGAGGCGGTTCAAGAGGCGGTAGAGGTTAATAATAAATTGTAAATTTGTATATGAAAAAGATATTTTTAATTGCAGCATTTAGTATTTCTTTTCTTTCAGGAGCACAAGAAATGAGAACATCAGATGCTTTGAGATACTCGGTTGAAAACTTAAATGGTACTGCCCGTTTTAGAGGTATGAGTGGAGCTTTTGGAGCTGTTGGAGGAGACTTATCAGCATTAAACATAAACCCTGCTGGTTCTTTGTTTTTCAATAACAACTTTGCAAGTGCCACTTTAACTAGTTACAACAATAATAATAGTGCAAACTATTTTGGAACAAAGAACAAAGAAAATTATAGCACAATTGATATTAATCAGATTGGCGCGGTATTAGTTTTTAATGATAAATCAGGCGGTTCTGACTGGAATAAAATTGCTATTGCTTTGAATTATGATAATTCTAATAACCTAGACAATCGCTTTTTTGTATCAGGAGTTAATCCTTACAATTCTATTTCGCAATACTTTGTAGATCAGGCTAATTTTATTGCAAACACAGAATTCAATGACTATCAATACGATATGGGATATGAAACTTATATTATTAACCCTTCAGTAGCCGATCCTAATGTGTTTGTTTCAAATGTTTCTCCTGGAGGAAATTACTATCATGAGAACTTTACCACTTCAAATGGATACAACGGAAAATTATCAGCAAATTTTGCATCGAGTTATAAAAACAAATTGTTTTTAGGTATTAACTTAAATGCATATTTTACTGATTATGTAAGTACTAGTAGACTTTATGAGTACAATGACAATCCAGACAATCCAAATACACAACCTACTGTTAGAGAAATCGTATTTGACAATCAATTAAGTACTTATGGATCAGGATTTTCATTTAATTTAGGAGCGATTTACAAACTAAACGATTCTTTTAGAATTGGAGCATCTTATGAATCCCCAACTTGGTACAGATTAAATGACGAATTGGTTCAAGATTTATATACATATGGAAATAGTAATGTTCCTTCTGGAGATGAAAACCGTTATTACGCAGGACCTGTTTTTATATTTCCAACTTACAGATTGAGAACTCCAAGTAAAATAACCGGAAGTGCAACTTACATTTTCAATAAAAAAGGATTAATCAGTATAGATGTTGCCCAAAAAGATTACAGTAATACCGAATTTAAAAATACCAACCAAAACGATTTCAGAGATTTGAATTCACAATTAAGCACAGAATTAAAAAACTCATATGAGATTAGAATTGGTGGTGAATATAAAATCAAACAGTTTAGTATTCGTGGAGGGTACCGTTTTGAAGAAAGCCCATATAAAGTTGATATTGCAATGGGTGATTTAACCGGATATTCAGGAGGAATTGGTTATAATTTTGGTGAAAGCAGAATAGATTTATCTTACTCTAATTCACATAGAAATTACAATCAAAATTTAATTTCTTCAGGAATGACTGATAACACAAGAATTAGAAACGTGCAAAATAATGTAACCTTTACTTATTCGATAAATTTCTAAAAATAATTACATAGTAATTCACGAACCACTTCTTCAATCGAAGTGGTTTTTTTATGCCAAAACAACAACACGTATCCACGATGGATATAACATCCCACCTTGACTAATATAGCGGACATCCGGAAAGACCTTTAAAAAATTCCCAAACGCTGGTGCTTCTACTAATTATTTTATGTAATTTTGCACCTCAAAATTAAAAGCATGAGAACCAAATCGTTAAAGAAAAATAAAATCAATGTAATTACACTTGGATGTTCTAAAAACACTTACGATAGTGAGGTTTTAATGGGACAACTAAAAGCGAATGGAAAAGACGTAGCGCACGAAGAAGAAGGCAATATCGTGGTAATTAATACTTGTGGTTTTATTGATAATGCAAAGGAAGAATCGGTTAATACGATTTTGGAATATGTTGACAAAAAAGATCAAGGTTTAGTTGATAAAGTATTCGTTACCGGATGTTTATCTGAAAGATACCGCCCTGATTTAGAAAAGGAAATTCCAGATGTTGACCAATATTTTGGAACTACAGAATTACCTCTTTTATTAAAAGCTTTAGGAGCTGATTACAAACATGAATTATTAGGAGAACGTTTAACTACAACTCCAAAAAATTACGCCTATTTAAAAATCGCTGAAGGTTGTGATAGACCTTGTAGTTTTTGTGCGATTCCGTTAATGCGTGGAAAACACGTTTCGCAACCTATTGAAAAATTAGTTAAAGAAGCGGAAGGTTTGGCTAAAAAAGGAGTAAGAGAATTAATTTTAATTGCTCAAGATTTAACATATTACGGATTAGATTTATATAAAAAACGTAATCTTGCTGAATTATTAGAAAACTTAGTTAAAGTAGAAGGAATTGAGTGGATTCGTTTGCATTACGCCTTCCCGAGTGGTTTCCCTATGGACGTTTTAGATGTAATGAAACGCGAACCAAAAATTTGTAATTATATTGATATTCCGTTGCAACACATTTCAGATGATATTTTAAAATCGATGAAACGTGGCACCACTAAAGAGAAAACGACTAAATTATTACAAGAATTTAGAGAAAAAGTTCCAGGAATGGCAATTAGAACTACTTTGATTGTAGGTTATCCAGGTGAAACGCAAGAAGATTTTGAAATTCTACGTGATTGGGTGCAAGAAATGAAATTTGAGCGTTTAGGTTGTTTTACATATTCTCACGAAGAAAACACAGGTGCTTTTGCATTAGAAGATGATGTTCCTCAAGAAGTAAAACAAGCGCGTGCTGCAGAAATTATGGACTTACAATCGCAAATTTCTTGGGATTTAAATCAAGAGAAAATTGGAAAAGTTTTCAAATGTGTCATCGACAGAAAAGAAGGACAATATTTCATTGGAAGAACTGAATATGATAGTCCAGATGTGGATAATGAAGTGTTAGTTGATGCTTCTAAGCACTATTTAAAAACAGGTGATTTTGTAAACTTAAAAGTAACAGACGCTACAGAGTTTGATTTGTACGCAGAGCCAATATAATTAAAAAAATCGTTTTATAATCCTTACAAATAACCTTGTAAGGATTTTTTATTTAAAATGATAAATATCATATCAATGCTTTTTTTTTATAGGTAACTTTGAGTATAGAAACTTAAAAACCAGCATTATGATAACTAAACATCCTATTTACCAAGATTTTCCAGAATACGCAGACAAGATTAAAGACTTGTATCATCACAATGATGAATTTCAAGTTTTGCTTCATTCGTATACGGAATTAGATGAAAAAATATATAAAATTGAAAAAGACGAAGAACTAGCAATGGATGATGAATTATCGCATCTAAGAAAAGATCGTGTATTTCTAAAAGATGAAATTTTTAACTTTTTAAAAGATAATTAATTTTTTTTCATAAATAAATAAACCGCTTAAAAGCGGTTTATTTATTTTATAACAGAGTTGAAGGACAAACATAAACCGTTTTAGGTAATTGAGTTGTCTTAGCAATTTCATTAAAACCACCCGAAACATCTATAAAATTATCAAAACCTCGTTGTTTTAAAATGGAAGCGGCTATCATACTGCGATAACCTCCAGCGCAATAAATCACGAAGGATTTGTCTTTTGGAAAACTTTCAAATTTAGTATTCAATTGGTTTAATGGAATATTTTCAGAATTCAATAAATGCTCCGAATCAAATTCACTTATCTTACGAACATCAAATAATGGCAAATCGGCTGTTTGAAGCATTTCTTCTAATTGTTTACCTGTAATTCGTTTCAAAGTATCTATTTCTTTTCCTGATTGTTTCCATGATGCAAATCCGCCATCTAAATATCCGATGGTATTATCATACCCCACTCTAGAAAGTCGAATCATACATTCTTCTTCCCTACTAGGTTCGGCAACTAAAAGAATAGCTTGATTGATATCGGAAATCATATCACCAACCCACATAGCAAAACTACCATCAATTCCAATGTTAATACTATTAGGAATAAAACCTTTTGCAAAATCATTGGCATTTCTCGTGTCTAAAATTAAAGCACCAGAAACCATTTGCTAAAGTTTCAAAGTCATTTGGATTCAATGGCTTTTTACCTTTCTCAATCACTTTATCTAAGGATTCATATCCTTTTAAATTTAATAATACATTTTTTGGAAAATAACCCGGCGGCGTTGTTAATCCCGTAAGTAATTCATTTACAAAATCGTCTTCTGTCATATCAGAACGAAGCGCATAATTGGTTCGTTTTTGATTTCCTAAAGTATCGGTAGTTTCTTTACTCATGTTTTTCCACAAGCACTTCCTGCTCCATGATTTGGATATACAATTAAATCGTCAGATAGCGGCATTATTTTCTCGCGAAGCGAATGGTATAATAAGCGAGCTAACTTATCCTGAGTTAAATCGGCAATCACGTGTTGGGCTAAATCTGGTCGCCCTACATAACCAATAAACAAAGTATCACCTGAAATAATTCCGTGTTCTTTATTGTTTTCATCAATCAACAAGTACGTTGTACTTTCCATGGTATGACCTGGCGTATGAATGACTTTTATCTTATAATTTCCAATGGTAAAAATTTGTCCATCAGTTGCTATTAAAGCATCATAATTAGGTTTTGCTGTAGGGCCAAAAACAATTTGAGCTCCCGTTTTTGCTTTTAAATCTAGATGACCGCTGACAAAATCAGCATGAAAATGCGTTTCAAAAACATATTTGATTTTAGCATTATCTTTTTTAGCACGATTAATATAAGGTTGAACTTCTCGTAATGGATCAAAAATAGCGGCTTCACCATTATTTTCAACATAATAAGCAGCATGCGCGATGCAACCTGTATAAATTTGTTCTACTTTCATTACATAACTTTTAGAAGTTACGAATCTACACGCTAGCAGTTGGAAATAAAATGATAAATATCATTTAGAAAACTATCGCTTAGTTTTCTAAAACACGATTAATTTGAATAAAACGCTTTTTATAATAAGGCTCTTCTGTTGAAGAAATAATTACACCTGCCTGTATTGTAGAATGAATAAATTTAATTTCATCACCATTAATTTCAGTAATCATTCCAACGTGATTAATACTTCCTCTACCATTTGTAGTAAAGAAAATTAAATCGCCCTTTTGCGCCTGACTTCTGTCAATTTTATAACCTGCTCCTACTGCCATTGAACTTGAAGAACGAGGAAAAGTCATATCGATATGTTTAAAAGTGGAAAACATTAATCCTGAACAATCAAAACCAGCGCTTGTAGTTCCACCCCCTCTATATCTTGTTCCAATATGTTGCGAAGCTTTTGCAATTAAGAATTCGGCTTTAGACATATTTTCTGGAGAAAGTTCTTCAATATCTTTTGGACTACTTACAATCTCATTTTGATGTTTTGCTAACTCTACATCTCCTTTTCTAATCACAACTTCATATCCGATAGGTAAATTAGCTATAATTTCAGGATTCATTTCTTCCAAATCTTTAACACTAACTTTGTACTTTTTTGAAAGTCTATATAAAGTTTCGCCCTTGGTTACAGTGTGCACTTTATTTCCTAATTCATCCGTACATAAATTAGCATCCATGTTAGTTGGATTGGGTATTTCAGCAACTACTGTTTTTGTCTCTTTAGGTTTGTTTTCTTTAAGAGCTTCTTTTTCTTTAGGAGTCTCTTTTTCTTTTTTTGCAGAAACAACTATTTTATCACCAATTTGAATCGATTCTGGGTTGATATCGGGATTTAATTCTTTTAATTTTTCCAAACTGATATCGTATTTTTTAGCAATCTTATAAAGTGATTCTCCTGATTCAACTATATGCGTTTCGTTAGAATTCTTAGATGAGAAAACTTCTTTATTTTTCTTTGATTTAGTTTTTTTGTTAGGAATCAACAAAACGGTTTTCAATTGTAATAAAGCGCCTTTCGATTTTGGGTTTAATTCATAAATGTCGGATTCACTAACATCATACTTTTTAGCAATGGAATAAATAGATTCACCAGAAACTACGGTGTGCTTAATTGTCTTTTGAGAAAAAACAACACCACTACAGAAGAAAAGAAAAAAAGTGATAATTTGAAATAATTTCATTTAGAATTAATTTAGATGGATTGTAGCTGATTTGAAGGTCGCAAGATAAAAAAAACTCACTTTAAAAAGGGAGTTTTAACATTATTTTAAATTTAAATTTTACTTTTCCTGTTGTAATTAAGTTCAGAGTCATATATAACACAAATTATTCAATTTCAACCTCTTAACAAATAAGTAAGAACTCTAATTCCATCTATAAAGACAAATTCTAATAATAGTAGTTTTTTCATATTCAAATCGATTAAATGTCTGATTTTAATTGATTTAATCAATAATTTCAAAAAACATCAAAAAACAAAAAAGCCCAAGTAAAACTTGAGCTTTCTGATTTAATATTATCGATATTATAATTATCCTACTAACAATTTATGCGATGGAGCAAACTTAGTTAAGTTAATTCCTTCTACCGCTTTTTTGTACTCTTCAATTGAAGGAGTTCTTCCTAAAATTGTAGACAATACCACAACTGGAGTAGATGATAATAATGATTCTCCTTTTTTCTCTGCAGAATCTTCCACTACACGACCTTGGAATAAACGTGTTGATGTTGCCATAACCGTATCTCCTTTAGACGCTTTTTCTTGGTTCCCCATACAAAGGTTACAACCTGGACGCTCTAAATATAACATGTTTTCGTATTCTGTACGAGCTACCGCTTTTGGTGCATTATCGTCAAATTCGAAACCTGAATATTTTTGTAATACTTCCCAATCACCTTCTGCTTTTAATTCGTCAACGATGTTGTATGTTGGAGGAGCCACTACTAAAGGTGCTTTGAATTCTACTTTACCTTGTTGTTTTTCGATATTTTTCAACATTTGAGCCAAGATTTTCATATCTCCTTTGTGAACCATACAAGAACCAATGAATCCCAAATCTACTTTTTTAACTCCACCATAGAAAGAAAGTGGACGGATTGTATCGTGTGTATAACGTTTAGAAACGTCTTTATTATTAACGTCTGGGTCTGCAATCATTGGCTCAGCAATTTGATCTAAATCCACCACTACTTCTGCATAGTATTTTGCATTAGCATCTGGACGTAACGCTGGTTTTTCACCTGAACGGATTTCTGCTATACGTTTGTTTGCTTTGTCGATTAATCCTTGAAGCACACGGTTTTTGTTGTCCATGCCTTTATCAATCATGATTTGGATTCTTCCTTTTGCAATTTCTAATGACTCGATTAACGTTTCATCTTCCGAAATACAAATTGAAGCTTTTGCTTTCATTTCAGCAGTCCAGTCTGTAAATGTAAACGCTTGGTCAGCAGTTAATGTTCCAATGTGAACTTCAATAATTCTTCCTTGGAAAACGTTTTCACCACCAAATTGGTGTAACATTTGCGCTTGAGTTGCGTGAACTACATCACGGAAATCCATATAATCTGGCATGCTTCCTTTGAAAGTAACTTTTACCGATTGTGGAATTGGCATAGAAGCTTCACCAGTTGCCAAAGCAAGTGCCACAGTTCCTGAATCTGCTCCGAAAGCAACCCCTTTTGACATTCTAGTATGAGAGTCACCACCAATAATGATAGCCCACTCATCAACTGTAATATCATTTAATACTTTATGAATAACGTCAGTCATTGCATGGTAAACACCTTTTGGGTCACGAGCTGTAATCAATCCGAAATCATTCATGAATTGCATTAATTTCGGGATATTAGCTTGTGCTTTTTTATCCCAAACCGATGCAGTATGACAACCTGATTGGTATGCTGCATCAACAATTGGAGAAATTACAGTTGCCGCCATTGATTCTAATTCTTGAGCCGTCATCAAACCAGTAGTATCTTGCGAACCTACGATGTTTACAATAACACGAACATCAGAACCTGCATGTAACACATTTTTAGAAAGTGTTCCGACAGCGTTTTTGTTGAAGATTTTTTCAACCGCTGTTAATCCTTGACCTTCGATATGAATTTCTTTTGATGGAGCATAAACTAGTGGTGCTTCGATTCCTAAAGTTTTAGCCGCAAACGTTTGTAGTTTTTTACCAAAAACAATAGCGTAAGAACCGCCTGCTTTGATAAATTCCATTTTTTGTGGTGTGAATGATCTTGAAATATCAATCAATTCTTTATCACCATTGTATAATTTTTTAGTTTTCGTATTGATAGTTAAAACCGTTCCAGTTGCAACTGAATATACTTGTTCTAAAATTGGTTCCCCATTTTCATCGCGAACTAATTCTCCGTTTGCATCTGTCTTTTTAACCCAGTTTTTTAAATCGATTCCGATACCACCTGTTACGTCAACTGTAGTAAGGAAAATTGGAGAAATTCCGTTAGTTCCACCTACAATTGGAGCGAAATTTACGAATGGCACATAAGGACTCGCTTGTTTTCCTGTCCAAAGTGCTACGTTATTTACACCTGACATACGAGAAGAACCAACTCCCATTGTTCCTTTTTCAGCAATTAACATTACTGATTTATCTGGATGTTGTGCTTGTAAGGCTTTAATTTCTTCTTGCGCTTGAGGCGTAATCATACATTTTCCGTGTAATTCACGGTCAGAACGCGAGTGTGCTTGATTTCCTGGAGACAATAAATCGGTTGAAATATCACCTTCGCCAGCGATGAAGGTTACTACTTTAATTTCCTCAGCAACTTCTGGAAGTTTTGTAAAGAATTCTGCTTTAGCATAACTTTCTAAAATCTCTTTTGCTACAGCATTTCCATTTTCATAAGCTTCTTTAATACGAGCCATATCAGCATCATAAAGATAAACTTGTGTTTTTAAAACTTCAGCAGCTTGAGTTGCAATATTAGAATCATTTCCTAATGCTAAATCTAACAATACTTCAATTGAAGGTCCGCCTTTCATGTGCGATAACAATTCAAAAGCAAAAGTTGGAGTAATTTCAGCAACAGATTCTTGACCTAAAATTATTTCTTTCAAGAATTTTGCTTTAGCACCAGCAGCAGGAGTTGTCCCAGGCAAAGTGTTGTAAATAAAGAACTTCAAACAATCTTGTCTATTTGAATTGTTCGCGTCTTTAATTTGAGCAATGATTTCGTTTAATAAATCAGCACTATCAATAGGTTTTGGGTGTAAACCTTGACCTTTTCTTTCTTCGATTTCTTTAATATACTCGTTATAAAGATTCATTTCAGTAGCTAACGCCATATTATAAATAAGTTAATTAATGTTTGTTGAATTTTTTTGTGGTACAAATTTAATAAATCTTAATCAGATTTAAAAATTTTTAATAAAAAGCCTAAATAAAAGAATTATTATTTATAAAGATTCTATTTTGATATATATTTTTCAATAAAAACGAATAAAACGAAACAATATTGAATAATTCGTAATTTAAAATCAAAGTTTTATCAAATCATCAAAAAACGATACCCTATTTTAAAATAGTATTAAAACGAAGCCATTTAATTATTTTTTATCTCTCCAATCCATGATAGGTTTTTCATAAAATCGATATAAAAAATAAGATATTAAAAAAGTAATTAAAAGATAAGACAAAGTAAAGAAATGTCTCTCAAAATCTGACATTAGAGAAGTATCAAAAAAAGTTTTTAGTAGCAATAAAATTACACTATAATGAAGTAAATAAATAGAATATGAAATTTTACTAATTAATTCTATAGGATATAAAATTGGATTTCTAAATGTTTCCCAATTTGAGAAAAAAGGGAGCAAAAATGCGAAAGCGATTGAAGTAATTGGCAAATACAAAACATTCCAAAAAAATGGATTTTGCTCGATTGTTAAATTCAGAGGAAGAATTCCGAACATTAAGAAGAATAGAATTACAAATCCTATCAAAGCAAAAAAAGTTTTTGAGTTCTTCCAAAACTCACTAAAATTTAATGAAAACCAGGCGAATAAAACTCCCATCATAATAGCATCAATTCGATAAAGCAAAACCGATTTTAAGTTTAAATTCCATTCTGATAAATTCGAAATGGTATGTTGGGAATGATAATAAAACTTATTCATCCAAAAAATCAAAATCAAAGTTATTATTACAAATAAAAACGCTTTTGATTTATTTTTAATCTTAACTAATCCAACAAAAAACAATAAAAATGGTAAGAGTAAATAAGAAAATTCTTCAATAGATAAACTCCAAGATTCTGGGAAAAAAGCAGGCGATTTTGATGCGAAATTTTGTAAAAAAAGGAAATAACTTCCTATATTTTCAATCGAGATTCCAAGAAAAAAAGCAATTCCGATATTAATTAATAGTACCAAATAATAATTAGGCAATGTTCGAAACCAACGTCTTTTTAAGAAATTAAAAACTGATTTTAAAGTAAAACTTTCATGTATAAATGATTTGTATAGAATTGAACCAATCAAAAATCCACTTAATACAAAAAAAAGTTCTACACCCCAAAAACCAAACAGTTCAAAAAATGTTTGGATAAATGCATTACTCTTTGGATAAATCCAAAGGATATGTGAGCAAACTACCATTATAATTGCAGCAGCTCTCAAGACATCTAATCCGAAGATTCTTTGTTTTAAATTGGGTTCCAAATTACCGTAATTGATTTACTAAAGTAATAAAAAAAGCTGTTTAAAACAGCTTTTTGATAATATCTTCTTCCGAAATTCCTTCGGCGTCTGCTTTATAATTTTTAACAATTCTGTGACGAAGAATTCCGACAGCTACCGCTTTTACATCTTCAATATCTGGCGAGAATTTTCCATTAAAAGCAGCATTTGTTTTAGCTGCTAAAATTAAATTTTGAGAAGCTCTTGGACCTGCCCCCCAATCGATATAAGTCTTTACGTATTCATTAGACAAAGGATTATCGGGACGTGTTTTACTTACTAAAGAAACCGCATATTCGATTACGTTATCCGCTACAGGTAATTTACGAATTACATTCTGAAAATCAATAATTTCCTGTGCTGTAAATAAAGAATTCACAACAGGTTTAAAATCGGATGTTGTTGCTTTTACCACATTAACTTCTTCTTCAAAACTTGGATAATCTAATTTTACTGCAAACATAAAACGGTCTAATTGCGCTTCTGGCAACGGATAAGTTCCTTCTTGCTCAATTGGATTTTGCGTTGCCAAAACAAAATAAGGCAAATCTAATTTATAATGATGTCCTGCAACGGTTACTGCACGTTCTTGCATAGCTTCCAATAAAGCTGCTTGTGTTTTTGGAGGCGTTCTGTTGATTTCGTCAGCCAAGATAATATTAGAAAATATTGGTCCTTTAATAAACTTAAAATGACGATTTTCATCTAAAATTTCACTTCCTAAAATATCCGATGGCATCAAATCAGGAGTGAACTGAATTCTTTTAAAATTCAATCCTAAAGCTTGTGAAATCGTATTTACCATTAAAGTTTTGGCTAATCCAGGAACACCAATTAATAAAGCGTGACCTCCAGAAAAAATACTCATCACAATTTGATGCACTACTTCATCTTGACCGACGATTACTTTTGCAATTTCCTGTTTTAATGCTTTTTGTCTTTGAACTAATTCCTGAACGGCTGCTACGTCTGACATATTGAAATTTGAATTAAATTAATATTTGACTAAAATAAGAAAAAATCTTATAAAAAACCCTCTGAAAAAATCAAAGGGTAATTAATTTATTTTTTTAACCAATTGTTTACAAAATCACAATCCTTATAATCTTCAGCAATTTTAATATAAGTTTCTTTGATTTTTTCTTCTGTCCATTTTGCAATTTCTTTTACTTGTTTATCCTTAAGCGCAAGATCTTTGATTTTTAGGTAATCACGAGAAAAATCAGCTTGATGTTCTTCAATTCTATTATTTACAGTAATGATTTTATAAAATTTACCAGAACCTCTTTCTTCATCAAGGATAGGCAATGAAATCTCTTTGTCCTTTAAATTAGAAACTTGTCCATATAAAACTGGGTCCATCTTGGTTAACTCAAATCTTGGCTCCATAGTTCTTGGATTTAACAATACTCCTCCACTATTTCTAGTTTCTTTTTGATCTGAAGATGATTTTGCAGCTTCTGCGAAAGAAATTTCATTATTAATTATTTTATTTCTTATCTGTTCTATTTTTTCCTTAGCATCTTTCATTGCTTGTGGAGAAACTTTTGGAGAAATTAAAATATGACGCAATTCAACTTCTTGTCCCTTAATTTTTTCAACTTTTATAATATGAAAACCAAATTCTGTTTCAAAAGGTTCAGAAATTTCACCTTCGGCTAAACTAAAAGCAACATCTTTAAATTCTTTAACAAAAGCGGTTTTACGATTCATTTTATAAAAACCTCCATTAGAACTTGATCCAGGATCTTCAGAAAATAAAACGGCTTTGCTAAAAAAACTTGAACCATTTATAACATCTTGTTTAATCTCCTTTAATTTATCTATTACGCGTTTCTTTTCTTCCTCTGTAATTACAGGTTTAACAACAATTTGAGCAACTTCCATTTCTGCACCAAACGTTGGAATCTCATCTTTTGGAATAGAATTAAAAAAAGTTCTAACTTCTTCTGGAGTAATGGTAACCGCTTCTACAATTTTATTTCGCATTTGAGATGTAAGCTTGTTCATTTTTACAGCATCGAAAAAATGACTTCTTAATTCATCCACATTTTTTTTGTTGTAATATTTTACCACTTTATCAATTGAACCGATTTGTTCTACAGCAGCATCTAATTGCTCATTTAAAAAAGAATTAACTTCGGCATCAGTAACTACAATACTATCTTGTATAGCTTGATGTGCATACAATTTATCTTCTAATTGCTTACCAAATAATTCACAACGTGTAATTTGACTAATATCAACGCCTTGTGCTTTTAAAGTAATATAATCTAAATCAATATCTGAATCCAACACTACATAATCTCCTACAACAGCAACAACTCCATCAACTTTAACTTTTTTTGGCTGAGCAATCATCAAACTTGATGTTAAAAAAAGTAGGGTAATAAATATTCTATTTTTAATATATTTCATAATAATCATCTTTGATTGCATCATTTGTAATTTCTTTTTCTAATTTATTTATTAATATTAATTTTCTATTGTTTATGATAATTTGTTTGATTGTTGGTTTTAAAAACTCTAAAGGTGTAGCACTGTCTTTTGGCAACACTTTATTAACCTTAACCAACCATATTGTTGTAGAATCTGGATACTGAAAATTTATACCACTTACTATATATTTATTTTTATTTTCAATATTTATAAAAGGAACCTTTTCATATACTTGATTAATATCTACCCAAATAGAATCATTAAACGCATAGCTTTTAAACTTTACTGCCATTTGTTCTAACTCCTTTTTATCTTTCTTGGTAAAGGAACTAAACTTTGATTTAATTTTTGCAAATTTTGGATTTTCTTTAACTAAATTTATGTACCTCAACTTTACTAATTCATTAGAATTCTTAAAATATTGCTTATTGTTCTTATAATATTCTTCAATTTCTTTTTCGGTAACTACAGTATCTATTTGTCTTATTACTAAATTTTCTAAATAAGCCTTAGTATATAAATCAACTTTATACTGTTCTATCAACAAATTATATTCGTCAACTTTATCTTTACCTATATTTTTTTCTGCTGCTTCGAATAAGATTTTTTGTGTTGCCCATCTCTCAATAAATGATTTGACAATCGCAATACTATCTTTCTTAGAAGTACCTTTTGGAACTAAACTAATAATATCTGATTCAAAAAGATAACTTTCACCTACACGCGCAATTGCTTTAGGCTTTCTTGGCGTTTTAAAATAATCACACGAAGTAAGCGTAAGTAATAGTAAAACTATTTGAATCCAATACTTCATTTTTAGTTGTTTAATTGTTTTTTAACTCTAGAAAATACTTCTTGATTAATATTTACAGAAAATTCTTTTTTCAATTCATCAACCCAATGAATTTCTAGGTATTGTTGATAATCACTAATTACTTTACCTCTACATTCTGAAAGCTCTTTTGCTCCAGCTGGCTTTTCATCCATTACATTCAACACAAAATAATACTTATCTTTTGAAACTATTGAGGTAACTCCTTTAGTTAAATTTTCAAATTGCGGTAAAACATCATAATCTTCTTCATATAATCCAGATTTAGACATAACATTAACCTTTCCATCTTTGTTTAATTGCGCTTTGATATAATCTATTGATTTACCTTTTTTCAGCAGTTTTTGAACTTTTTCAATTACTTTACTATCAGTAGAAGATAAAACATCAACATTATATCTTTTTTTCCACTGATAATTACTGATATTATTTTTAAAGTACTCGCTTAATCCAAGTGTATCATTTTTAGCACGATTCCATATTTCTCTTTCCATTAAATCAAACAATAATAATCCATCTCGGTATTCATCCATTATATTTTTGAAATCAGGAAATTCATTTTCTAAATTATCATTGTAATATGCAATCAATTGCTCGTCAATAAACTTTTCAAAAAGCTCATCAACTAATCTTGAAATTGGTTTCGTTTTAATATTCGATTTTTGTTTACCAGCAATAAAATTTATAAACTGAACAACATTAATTTTTTTATCTTTATTAATAGTTAAAATATCACCCTTAATTTCTTTAGATTTTTCTTTTGCATCCCAAGTTTGAGAATAAAACTCATCTGTTACAACTCCTTTAACAATAGAAATTAGCTTTACATCTTTACTTAATGAATACTTACTTCTTAATTTTTTTGCTAAAGAATTTGTAATTAATAATGAACGTTCATCCTTTTTAATTTTTTCCTCTAACTCTAATTTCATCTCCTCCAAAGAACGAACAGGATGTTTTTCAATTAACTTTACAATATGCCAACCAAATTGCGATTGAAAAGGTTCAGAAATCTCATTCTTAAGTTTTAAATTAAATGCAACATTTTCAAATTCTTCTGAACTCAATTGCCCAGAACCAAAACGTTGCAATACACCGCCTTTAGGAGCAGAAGATTTGTCTTCTGAAAACTGTTGAGCTAAAGTTTCAAAAGACTCGCCTTGTTGAATTTTTTTATAAATATCATCAATAGTAGATTTAGCTTTTTCATTTTGAGCTTCATCTCCATTTTTTACAATCATAATATGGGCAACAGTAACTTCACCTCTATTATTTCTTTTATCTACAACTTTTACAATGTGATAACCAAAACGCGTACGAAATGGTTTTGAAACTTGTCCTACCGAAGTTTTGTAAGCCGCATTTTCAAATGGGTAAACCATTCTAAAAGCCGAAAAGTAACCTAAGTCACCATTATTATCTTTAACAGATGGATCTTCTGAAGTTTGCTTCGCCACAGTAATAAAATCTTCTCCAGCATCAAGTCTTTTCTTTATATCAATAATTTTATTATAAGCTTTAAGAGTATCTTCTGGTGTTGCTCCTTCATCTAACAATATTAAAATATGAGAAGCTCTAATTTCTTGTTGCATTCTGTCATATGCTTCTCTAACTAATTCATTAGTTACTTTAGAATCATTTACATAATTCTTAGATAATTGATTTCTATAGGATTTTAATTCATTTTGATAGTTGGTACCATTTTGCAACCCTATTTTATTTGCTTTTTCAACTTTTAACTTGTATCCCACAAATAAATCCAAATATTTAACTAAATCTTTTTGAGAATCATCTTTAACTAAATCTAAATTTTTATTATATACCCTAGTAAATTCATCCGTATAGTATGGATGATTGTCTATTGTAAATAAAACTTCCTGGGTTTGTGCTAATAAAAAGTAAGGTACTATTAAGAAAACAAAAATAAGTAAGCGACTAATTTTCATAATTATTTATACATTTTTAGTTGTAATCGACAAAAATAACAATTCGAGACTATTCCACAATATTTATAACCTACTATTAACAGAAAATTCTTCAAAAAAAGTTACTTTTGCACAAAATTTTGAATAATGAGTTTTAAAGAAGAAATAGCAAGAAGACGAACTTTTGGAATTATCTCGCATCCTGATGCCGGAAAAACGACTTTAACAGAGAAATTATTGTTGTTTGGAGGAGCTATTCAGGAAGCTGGAGCTGTAAAAAGTAATAAAATTAAAAAAGGAGCTACTTCCGATTTCATGGAAATTGAAAGACAAAGAGGAATTTCGGTAGCAACTTCTGTCTTGGCTTTCAATTATCAAAATAAAAAAATCAACATCTTAGATACGCCGGGTCACAAAGACTTTGCAGAAGACACGTTTAGAACGTTAACTGCTGTTGATAGCGTTATCGTAGTAATCGATGTTGCAAAAGGGGTTGAGGAACAAACTGAAAAATTAGTGGAAGTTTGTCGAATGCGAAACATTCCGATGATTGTTTTCATCAACAAATTAGACCGTGAAGGTAAAGATGCCTTCGATTTGATGGATGAAGTAGAGAAAAAACTAAAACTTCGCGTTACTCCTTTGAGTTTTCCAATAGGAATGGGATACGATTTTCAAGGAATTTATAATATTTGGGAAAAGAACATCAACCTATTTGAAGGTGATAGTAGAAAAAACATTGAGGAAACGATTGCTTTCAACGATATTAACAATCCAGAACTAGAAGGAATTATTGGAGAAAAATCAGCAAATCGATTGAGAGAAGAATTGGAATTAATTGATGAAGTGTATCCACCATTTGATAGAGACGAATATTTAGCAGGTGATTTACAACCCGTATTCTTTGGTTCGGCTTTGAATAATTTTGGAGTTCGTGAATTATTAGATTGTTTTATCGAAATTGCACCAACACCAAGAGCAAAAGAATCTGACACGAGATTAGTACAACCTGATGAAACTAAATTCAGTGGATTTGTATTCAAAATTCACGCGAATATGGATCCAAAACACCGTGATCGTTTAGCATTCGTCAAAATTGTGTCCGGAACATTTGAAAAAAACAAACCGTATTTACATGTAAGACACGGAAAAAACATGAAATTCTCGAGTCCGAATGCGTTTTTTGCAGAGAAAAAAGAAATTGTTGACATATCGTATCCTGGTGATATTGTAGGATTACATGATACAGGAAATTTTAAAATTGGTGATACATTAACAGAAGGAGAACAAATGAACTTTCAAGGAATCCCAAGTTTCTCGCCAGAACATTTTAGATACATTAATAACGCAGACCCATTAAAATCGAAACAATTAGAAAAAGGAATTGACCAATTAATGGACGAAGGTGTTGCCCAATTATTTACTCTAGAAATGAACGGAAGAAAAGTTATTGGAACCGTTGGAGCGTTACAATACGAAGTAATTCAATACCGTTTAGAGCATGAATATGGTGCGAAATGTACGTATGAAACTTTCCCTGCGTTTAAAGCGTGTTGGGTAAAACCACAAGATCCTAAAAATACTGAGTTTGCCGAATTTAAACGTGTGAAACAAAAATTCTTAGGTCATGACAAATACGGGCAATTGGTGTTCTTAGCCGATAGTGATTTCTCTATCCAAATGACACAACAGAAATATCCAACAGTAGAATTATTTTTTACTTCGGATTATCAGAAAAGATAAAAGAAAAGCCATTTCGTTTGAAATGGCTTTTTTGTTTGATTGATTGTAACGAAATTAATTCCTACAAGTTAAGTACTTACATATTTCATCTTTATTTTTTAAAATAACAATTTCACTTTCTAAACTTTCTAACATATAGAGTGGTAAATTGTTATCAGAACGATATTTCATTATTTGTTTTAAAAATACTTTAATTACTTCTTTCTCCTGAAATGTAATCCCATTTTGATTAAAATTAGTGATTCCTAAAATCCAAACATCTGTATATTCTTGCTTAGACTTGTAAAGATTTGATAATTCATTTGAAAAATTTAAAAACAAGTCTTCATTTGTCAAAATAATTAAAGTTGGCCTTGAAAGACTGTAGCTTGAATTGACAAATTGATATGTTGAATATTCGACTCCATTATGTTTAAGAGAATAATCTGAAATTTGAATATTCACATTTTGTCCAAATAAAATTTGAAGATTAAATAATATTAAGATAAAAATAAATTTTGTCATTTAAATAGCTTTAATTTTTTAACTCTACATATTAACTAATTACTATTCCCAAATATAAGAGTTTTTACAAAAAAAGGCCTGAAAAATTTCAGGCCTCTAATTTTTTATTCTTGTAATTATCTATTTCTCTTCTGCTCTCTTGCTAACAAAGTATTTTTCAACAACATTGCAATGGTCATTGGCCCTACTCCACCTGGTACTGGAGTAATATAAGAGGCTTTTTTAGAAACGTTTTCGTAATCTACATCTCCTACAATTCTGTAACCTTTTTCAGTAGTTTCATCTTCTACTCTTGTGATTCCCACGTCGATTACTACTACATCGTCTTTTACCATTTCTGCTTTTAAGAAATTAGGAACTCCTAATGCAGAAATAATAATATCGGCTTGTGAAGTAATTTGGTTGATGTTTTTAGAATGACTATGAGTAACTGTAACCGTTGAATTTCCTGGGAAACCTTTTCTTCCCATTAAAATTCCCATTGGTCTTCCTACGATGTGACTTCTTCCAATAACCACAGTATGTTTACCATCGGTTGGTACATTGTAACGCTCTAATAATTCTAAAATTCCAAAAGGTGTAGCTGGAATAAAAGTTGACATATCCAACGCCATTTTTCCAAAGTTTTCAGGATGGAAACCATCTACATCTTTACTTGGATCAATCGCTTCAATGATTTTTTGGGTATCAATTTGCTTTGGTAAAGGTAACTGAACTATGAATCCATCAATATCATCATTTTCATTCAATTCTTTAATTTTTTTCAAAAGCTCCGTTTCCGAAGTGGTACTTGGCATTTTAATCAAAGTCGATTCAAATCCAACTCGCTCGCACGATTTTACTTTGCTTCCTACGTAGGTTAAACTTGCTCCGTCGTTACCTACAATGATGGCTGCTAAATGAGGCACTTTTTCCCCTTTGGCTTTCATTTGCGCTACCTCAGCCGCAATCTCATTTTTAATATCTTCCGATACTTTTTTTCCGTCTAATAATTGCATTTTGTTGTGTTGTTTGTTGCGTATTCTTGTTTTATATGCTATAAAAAAGACGCGATGAATCGCGTCTCTATAATATTTATCTCATGCCTTTCATTCCGCCCATGGCTTTCATCAGGTTTTTACCTGCACCACCTTGCATCATTTTCATCATTTTGCTCATTTGGTCGAATTGTTTCATCAATTGGTTCACTTCCTCAATTTTTCTACCCGAACCTTTTGCAATTCTAGTTTTACGTTTCACGTCAATGATAGAAGGTTTACTTCTTTCAGCAGGTGTCATCGAGTGAATAATTGCTTCAATATGTTTGAACGCATCATCTTGAATTTCTACATCTTTTAACGCTTTTCCAGCACCTGGAATCATTCCAACAAGGTCTTTCATATTACCCATTTTCTTGATTTGCTGAATTTGCGCTAAGAAATCGTCAAAACCAAACTCGTTTTTAGCAATTTTCTTTTGTAATTTTCTAGCTTCTTCTTCGTCGTATTGCTCTTGTGCTCGTTCTACTAAGGAAACAACGTCTCCCATTCCCAAGATTCTATCCGCCATACGATTTGGATAGAACACGTCGATAGCTTCCATTTTTTCACCAGTACCGATGAATTTAATTGGTTTATTCACTACCGATTTAATCGAAATAGCAGCTCCACCACGCGTATCACCATCTAACTTCGTTAAGATAACTCCGTCAAAATTCAATCTGTCGTTGAACGCTTTTGCAGTGTTCACCGCATCTTGTCCAGTCATGGCATCCACCACAAATAACGTTTCTTGTGGTTGAATCGCTTTGTGAACATTTGCAATTTCGTTCATCATTTCCTCATCCACAGCCAAACGACCAGCGGTATCAATGATTACTACGTTGAAACCATTTGCTTTAGCATGTTTGATAGCGTTTTGAGCAATTTCAACTGGATTTTTATTTTCTGGTTCTGAATATACTTCAACTCCAATTTGTCCTCCTACTACATGCAACTGATTAATTGCCGCAGGACGATAGATATCACAAGCAACCAATAAAGGTTTTTTACTTTTTTTAGTTTTTAAAAAGTTAGCTAATTTTCCAGAAAAAGTAGTTTTACCAGAACCTTGTAAACCGGACATTAAAATTACAGAAGGATTTCCAGAAAGGTTAATTCCAGCGGCATCACCACCCATTAATTCAGTTAACTCGTCTTTAACGATTTTAACCATTAATTGCCCTGGTTGTAATGTAGTTAATACGTTTTCACCTATTGCTTTTTCTTTTACTCTTGTGGTAAAATCTTTTGCAATTTTAAAATTTACGTCGGCATCTAATAAAGCTCTACGAACTTCTTTTAGAGTATCGGCAACGTTAACATCGGTAATTTTACCGTGTCCTTTTAATATATGAAACGCTTTATCTAACTTATCGCTTAAATTATCAAACATAATACTGTTTTTGTTTAATGAAGTGCAAAGATAAGATAAAGTTAGAAAGTCGCAAAGTAGTATTTATAGATTGTGTAAAATAGTTTTTTTGCTATAAAACAGAATGTCTAATACATTTTTTTGTAACTATAAATCATTAGAAACGTCTAATTAAAAAATCAATAAAATAAAAATTATGATATTAACGACAACAAATTCTGTAGAAGGTTTTACTATATTAGAATATAGAGGAATCGTGTCGGGAACAGCCGTAAATGTTCAAAAAATGAAATTAACTTTCAATATGCAAAAATACTATGCTGGAGTTAGTGAAAGTGTTTCAGAAGTTAAAGAACAAGCCTTTGAACAACTTAAAGTTAATGCAGCAAAACTAAACGCAAATGCAGTTGTAGGAATACAAGTTGATATTGAACTCACTGCTAGTAACTGTGTAGCAGTTTCTGTAACTGGAACAGCTGTTAGCATTATAAAAAAATAGATTTTATAAAAATTAAAAAGCCAGCTGTTTAGCTGGCTTAATCATGATATAAAGAAATCATTAAATCTTTTCGAATGTAAGGTAATCCGTTCCTCCATTACCTCCACTTACATCAACTAATTCAATTTTAGTTGAAGTATAACTGATAATATCCCAATCATCTGACAAATCATCTACAAAAGTTGCAGGTGATGGAGCAGTAAACAGAATATTAAAATCTAAATCATTACTCGGACTATCATCAGCACTATTATCTGTAGTTACTGACCAAGAACCTGTATATGTATTTGTATTTGCTGCTGTTAAAACACCATTTGCTCCAAATGTAAAAATGTAATTAGAATAATTGGTAGTTTCATTAACACCCGAATCTTCATAGAACGTAATTCGCCATGTACCTTGACTAACGGTATTGATTACTGGAGTAGGATTAGCAGTGTTGTTAGTATCGTCATCATCACTACACATAGAAGCTACGTTAAGTACAAAAATCAATGAAAGCAAAGGGATTAAAGATAATTTTTTCATAGGATTTAAATTTAATTTGTTTTTGTTTATAGTTTAATTTGTTTAATTTTTTGATAAATATAAATAGTCAGTTCCTCCATTACCTCCACTTACATCTTTAAGACGAATTTGTGTTGACGAGTATTCTATTACTTCCCAATCATCCTCTAATTCATCTAAATTAGAACCATCATAATTTAATTCTAATTTTTCTTCACCTCCATCTATGTAATTAGACCAAGTTCCATTTAAAAAATTACTATTTATTGTTGCTTGTGTTGTTCCATTTGAATTAAATGTAAAAATATATCCAGAATAATCAGTAGTTTCATCTGTATCATTAAAGAAATAAGATACATACCAAGTTCCGCTAGTTAAAACTGGAGAAAGACTAGCATTTCCTCCTCCCGATGGAGAATCATCACAATCATCAATTGAATCTTCTATAACGTCTTCTAATTGATTATTATTCGTAATTGTGATAGTTTGTCCATTTGAATTTATTAAAGAAATTGGATACTGAATAGCAACGTATTCATTGTCTTCTAAGTTCTCCAAGAAATTATATAAATCTGTATTATTGTTTAATGTAACAGTATCCGCTAATTGATTATTAGCATTATAAACATTAATTACTATTGGAAAATTAAAACTAATACAATCTATTTCATCAAAACCATCATCTTCTCCACAAGCATCAATTGCATCGTCTAAATCATCAGTATCTTGCAACACTTGAGTTGAGAAATTTTGATATTGAATTGTTATTGGGTAAACAAAATTTACAATATCATCATCATTTGAAAAAGCATCAATAGCATCTTGAACGGTTTGATAATCAGCTTGAGTTGACACTACAATATTCTGACCATTCACAATTACAGTAACAGGTAAAACAACGCTAAAACAGCTTGAATTATCCAACACATTGTCATTAGATGTTGGGTTTTGAGAAACTCTAGTTACCAAAGTTGTTAAGGGCGATGCATTTGTTAAATTTTGATTTGCATCTTGAATTACTTCATTTTCTTCACTTTGACAAGACATTAAAAGCAAACCTACTAAGCTTAAATTTAAAAATTGTTTTAGTTTCATGATTAATTTTTTTTTTGGGTTTATATTGGTAAAACAATTTAAATTAATTTTACCCTACCTAATTTTTAAAAAAATAATTAAAATCAAAAATGATTATATTTGTTTCAACTATACAACAATTCATTTCACAGAACCCTACCAAAGGTTTAATTAATTTTAACAATTTATAAAAAGATGCCTGAAAATAATACCATTTGCCAAGAAAATATTTTTTCAACTTTTTTTAAAAGCCATGCAAAAGGTTTACGAAATTATCTCTACTACAAATTTGGCAACACCGAGCAGGCTGAAGACACCACACAAGAAGCTTTTATAAAACTTTGGCAAAATTGTAAAGATGTTCCTATTGAAAAAGCTAAATCTTACATTTATACCATTGCAACTAACAATTCCTTAAATGCAATTGCACATAATAAAGTAGTTCTTACCTATGAAAAGAACAATACTTTAATAGATAGAACCAACGAAAACCCAGAACATATATTAGAACAAGAACAATTTGAATCTAAACTATTAAAAGCTATCAATAATATAAACGAAACGCAAAGAGTAGCTTTTTTAATGCATAGAATTGATGGTAAAAAATATGCCGAAATTGCCTCTGAATTAAACATTAGTGTAAAGGCAGTTGAAAAACGTATTCACTTGGCTTTGATGGAACTAAAAAAAGAAATAGAAAATTTTAAGTAGGGTAAAAAACAATATACTTGTTACATTATTGTAATACGAAAATTATGGACGAAGATTACAAATTAGCCAAATGGCTTAATAACGAATTAACCGCTGAAGAATTAGCCGAATTTAAACAAAATCCGGACTTTGCTTTGTATGAAAAAATCAAAGAAAATTCTGCTCGCTTAAAAACACCTGCATTTGACCAAGATAAAATGTTAAGTAACGTTGTTGCTACTAAAAAAACAACAAAAGTTGTGAAACTTCAACAAAATTGGTTTGTTCGGATTGCTGCTGTGTTAGTTATTGCTTTGGGATTAAGTTTTTTTATTGTTAATAATTTTAAAGAAAAATATTATGGTACTGAACTTACACAATCTGTAAGTTTACCAGATAATTCAGAAGTTATAGTGAATAAAAATTCATATATTGAATACAAAACTTTTTTCTGGAAAAACAATAGAATAATTGACTTAATAGGTGAAGCTTATTTTAAAGTGGCAAAAGGAAAAACATTTGAAGTCAATACGAATTTAGGAAAAGTGACCGTTTTAGGAACACAGTTTAATGTAAATGCAAAAGACAACACCTTTGAAGTAACCTGTTTCGAAGGAAAAGTAAAAGTAAACTACAAAAATCAGGAACTTATCCTAACCAAAGGGATGTTAGTTACTTTTGAAAATGATTCTAAAAAAGAAGGAATAACAACATTATCAATGCCAAACTGGGCTTCTGATCAAATAGAAATGAGTTTTACAAATCAAAACTTAAAAACTATTATTACTGATATTGAAAACACATATAACGTTACCATTAAAACAAATACGATAGCAACAGAACAATTATTCACTGGAAAACTTCCAAGTAATAATTTAGATGTAGCCTTACAAATAATTGCCTCAACCTATCATTTACAAATAAACAAATCAAACGAAACAAGTTTTGAATTAGTAAAAAAGTAAATGAATTACAATCGTTTTTTAATAGTGATATTTAGCTTATTTGTCATTGTCTTACCGCTTCGAGCACAAGACAATGGCAAGGCTATTTTATTAAAAAAAATATTTGAAAACATTGGCAAAACTCACGAAGTAAATTTTAATTTTATCGAAGAAGAAATTGCGATTTTTAAATTAATTCCTCCCTCGAATTCATTAACTCTTCAAGAAAAACTGAACTATATTTCTGAAAAAACACAATTAAAATTTGAATTTATTTCTGAAAAATACATCTCAGTAATCAACAATCAAAAACTTGATAAACCTTTGTGTGGCTATCTTTTGGATAAAGAAACGAAAGAACCTATACAAAATGCAACACTTCTAGTTTCTGGAACAAACTCTTTTGCCATCACAAACGAAATTGGTTTTTTTGAACTTAAAACAAAATCTGCTAATGCGATCGAAATTTCGCATTTGAATTATAAATCAGAAATCATTCAATCTTCATTTTTATATGTAGAAAGTTGTCCAACAATCTACTTAAAAAGTATAATAAATGATTTAGAACCTGTTGTAACCACCTTATATTTAACTAAAGGAATCAGTAAAAAAAGAGATGGTACTTACGAAGTAAAACCTAAAAAAATTGGTCTTCTTCCTGGTTTAACAGAGCCTGATGTATTTCAAACTATGCAGCAAATTCCCGGAATTCATGCTAGCGATGAGAGCATTTCAAATACAAGTGTAAGAGGCGGAACACACGACCAAAATTTATTTCTTTGGAACGGCATTAGATTATATCAAACGGGGCATTTTTTTGGATTAATATCATCTTTAAATCCCAATTTAGCTCATAAAATTAATATTGCTAAAAATGGAACTTCTGCATTTTATGGCGATGGAGTTTCAAGTTCGGTCTTAATTTCAACACATACAGATTCTATAGAAAACACAACTGGAGCTGTTGGTTTTAACTTAATTAACGCTGATTTTTATACGAAAGTAAAAACTTCTAAGAAATCAAATATTGAAATTAGCGGAAGACGATCGTATACAGATTTAATCACTTCGCCAACTTATAAAAGTTATTTCAATAAAATATTTCAAAACACTATTGTAACCAATTACTTTGACAATCAAAATATTAAATACAATTCAGACGAAGATTTCTATTTTTATGATTTTACGGCACAATACCATCAAAAAATAAAACAAAAAACCGATTTATTCATTGATATTTTGAGCATCAGTAACGTCTTGGATGTGTTACAAACTAAAACAGAAAACAGTATTACAACTTCAAAATACAGTTGTTTAGAACAACAAACTTACGGTGCAAATGCAGTATTAAAAACAGATTGGAATGCAAAAAATAGTAGCGAAATTTCGATTTATGCTTCCTATTACAACATTAATTCTGAAAATGAATCGATAGAAAGCAATCAAATTTTTAATCAAGAAAATACTATTTTAGATACTGGTATAAAATTACAAAATAGTCATGTTTTATCAGATAAATTCACCTTTTTGAATGGGTATCAATTTAATGAAATTGGTGTGCGAAATGTAGATATTATAAACACTCCAGTTTTTTCAAGAAAAATTAAAGAAGTTTTAAAAAATCATGCACTAATTACCGAACTGAAATATCGTTCAGCAAACAATAAATTTAATGGTCGAATTGGGTTTAGACAAAATTATATTCAGGAATTTTCAACGTTTATTTTTGAACCGCGAGTTCAGTTAAATTATAAATTTACTCCGTTTTTCCAATTGGAAATTATGGGTGAAAGCAAACATCAAACTACTTCACAAATTGTAGATTTACAACAAGATTTTTTAGGCATCGAAAAACGAAGATGGACTTTATCTAATAATAAAGATATTCCGATTGTGAAAAGTAATCAAACATCATTAGGTTTTTCGTTAAACAAGAACAATTGGCTGCTAACTCTAGAAAATTTCTACAAAAAAGTAGATGGAATTACCAGTATGAGTCAAGGTTTTCAAAACCAATATGAATTTGTAAAAACCAATGGAAATTATACCGTATATGGAACCGAATTTTTAATTCAAAAACAATTTAAGCCCATTACCACGTGGGTAAGTTATACTTTTCAGGAAAACAATTATGAATTCAAAACATTAAACACAACGGCTTTTCCGAATAATTTTGAAATAAAACACGCCATAAAATCAGCTATTATTTCAGATTTTAAAAACATTAAACTAGCCATTGGCGCACAATGGTTTACAGGAAAACCAACAACCTTACCAGTAAGTACAACACCAATCTACACTGACCCAGAAACACCAACTGTGGGTTATCAATCGCCAAATTCATCCAATTTAGAAGATTATTTCCAAGTGAATTTTTCAGGTTCTTATGCATTTGCTATTGGTACAAAATCAAAACTAAATTTTGGCTTTTCAGTTCAAAATTTATTAAATAATAAAATCAGTATCAATCAACATTATCGCATAAACAACAATACAAATATTGTGGAACAAGTAAATACTTTTTCATTAGAAAGAACACCAAATGCCTTTTTAAGATTTACTTTCTAATGAAAAAGTCAGGCTTTCACCTGACTTACTATCTTAATCTTGAATCTTAAATACTTTTCTCAAAATATCTTCCATTAAACACCATTTGGTAATGGATGATTGAAGCAAATTGGCTCCTACAAAAAGGGTAAACCAATACCAATTTTGGTTTACATACATTCCTAAAAGAACACTTAAAATAATGAAAGTTCCTGCAATTGCTCTTATCAATCTATTTATCATAATTTTTGATTTTAATTATATTTTTCTACTCCAAAAACAGCTAAATGTACTTTAGAAATAGTTTCTTGTTTTTTATTAAAAGCTGCTACCTCATCAAACAACATATCTAAATTTTGTTGTAAAATGAAGGCATAAAACACGACTGAATCGGTTTCATTCATTTCAGAACCAAACCAATTTGATTCTATACTTTCTTCCGAAGCATCTCTAAAACCTTTTACATCACGATATGAATACGATTTTACTTTTGCTTCTTTTAGCATCTTTTTGACATCTTTTTCAAATTCTGCTATTGAGGTAATTAATACTAATTTCATAATTTGCCCCACCTAACCTCCCCAAATGGGGAGGAAACTATCGAGGTAAGTTTTTTTTTGATTAAACATTTTTATGAATTATTCTTCTCCCATTTTTTACGTTCTGTGATATAGTAAATCAATGGCACAACGATTAATGTTAATAAAGTTGAAACAATCGCACCAGCAACTAACGAAATGGCTAATCCTTGGAAAATTGGATCAAACAAAATGATGGATGCTCCGATTACTACTGCTCCTGTCGTTAATAAAATTGGGGTTGTTCTTACAGCTCCGGCTTCAATAATAGCTTGTTTCATTGGAATTCCATCATTCAAACGGATTTCGATAAAGTCAATCAACAAGACTGAATTTCGTACCATAACTCCCGCTAAGGCAATCATTCCAATAAAAGAAGTAGCCGTAAAGAAAGCACCTAATAACCAGTGACCTAATACAATTCCAACTAAAGAAAGTGGAATCGCAACCATCATTACAATTGGGGTTTTGAAGTTTTGGAACCAACCTACAATCAACATGTAAATCACGATAATTACAACTAGGAACGCTGCTCCTAAATCACGGAATACTTCTAGAGTAATTTGCCATTCTCCATCCCATTTTACAGTAAAATCACTTTCATCTGAAGGAGAATCCATATACAATTCGTTTACTTTATACCCTTTTGGCAATTGCATTTTTTCTAACTTCTCATTCATTCCCAAAATCGCATACACCGGACTTTCTAATGCTCCCGCCATATCGGCTAAAACATATACTACTCGTTTTTGATCTTTTCTGTAAATCGTATTTTGTAAAGTGTCGGTAGTAACTTTTACTAAATCACTAACAGGAACTACATTACCACGACTACCTTTGATTTTCAAATTTTGAATATCTTGCATCGAAGTTTTGTCTTTGTCTTCCAATGATAATGTGATGCCAACTGGATTATTTGAACGTTCATCATACAAGTTTGAAACAGGCATTTCTCGTAACAAATAAGTTAAATTACCTACTACTTGTTGTGGAGCGATTCCGTTTAACATGGCTTTTTCTCTATCCACCTCTAATTTGTATTCTACTTGAGGCGCTTCTACCATCCAATCCGTATCAACTACATCAGAAGTAGTTTCTAAAATGGTTTTTATTTGATTCGCAACTTTGATTTGCTCTTCGTAATTTGGTCCATACACCTCAGCAACTAAAGTAGACAAAACGGGTGGTCCTGGTGGAACTTCTACAATTTTTACATTCGCACCATATTTTTTAGCAATCTTTTGTACTTCTGGACGTACTACTTTTGCGATATCGTGACTTTGTAAATCCCTATCTTCTTTGTGTAGTAAATTCACTTGAATATCCGCCATATTACTTCCACCACGCATATCGTAATGACGTACCAAACCATTAAAGGTTATTGGAGCAGATGCACCAATATAATTTTGATAATCCACCACTTCTGGAACCGTTGAAAGATATTGCGCAATTTCTTTAGTAACGGCTGCGGTTCTTTCTAAAGTAGTTCCTTCTGGCATATCGATTACCACTTGGAATTCATTTTTGTTATCAAAAGGCAACATTTTTACCGCTACCGATTTTGTGAAGAACATCATTACAGAACCTAATAAAAGTACTATTGTAACAACGAACATTAGGTTACGTTTTTTAGAATTGTCTAAAAGCGGTTGCTCAATTTTTTTATAGATTTTATAAATCCAAGACGTTTCTAAACCTTGTTCTTCTTTGTGTTCTTGCTCGTCTTTTTCATGTAATAAATGGTAGCCCAAATATGGCGTAACCGTTAATGCTACAAACAATGACAACATCATCGCAATCGAAGCTCCAATTGGCATCGGACTCATGTAAGGCCCCATCATTCCTGATACGAAAGCCATTGGTAAAATTGCAGCAATTACAGTAAATGTTGCTAAAATCGTTGGATTACCTACTTCATTAATCGCATAAATAGCGGCTTGTTTAAAAGGCA
>JACCDV011234652.1_pt1 | contig 34925 bp, 60 predicted proteins | sample 7446131 | NCBI WGS metagenome assembly JACCDV01 (sample SAMN15323448, study PRJNA562643) | freshwater metagenome | isolation source: river surface water | place: USA:Blue River Watershed | collected 2017-08-17
ATATCGGAAAACACTCAGACGGATCCACAGCTTTTGATACAGACAAACTTCAAGATGAGTTGGAGTCTGGCTTGATGCCCGGCTGGTGTGGCATTAAAGAAGTTAGAGATTGCGCACTCTGGCAATGGTCAGCGGCTATGCAACTTATCATCAATCAAGAACGCTCAAAGGCTGGAGTTTAATTATGTTTGTGGCCTACTACCGTGTATCAACTCAACGTCAGGGCCAGTCTGGCCTTGGCCTTGAGGCTCAACGTAGCGCAGTGATGTCCCACATTGGGACTAGAGAACTGATTGCAGAGTTCACAGAGATTGAGTCTGGTCGTAAGAACGATAGACCTCAGTTAGCTCAAGCCCTAGCACTTGCCAAAAAGCACAAAGCCACATTGGTTATCGCCAAGCTAGACCGTTTAGCTCGTAACGTTCACTTTATCTCTGGCCTTTTAGAGTCTAATGTGCAATTCGTGGCCGTAGATATGCCAGAGGCAGACCGTACATTCCTACAAATGGCCGCAGTATTCGCAGAGTGGGAGGCTCGTAAGATATCTGAGCGTACCAAATCAGCTTTAAAAGCCGCTAAAGAGCGTGGCACTAAGTTGGGTAACCCTAACCCTCAGAAAGCGTCTAAGAACGGCTTAGAGGCCATCCAAAGCCGTTGCAATGCGTACGTAGAGCAAATGGCTCCAGTTGTTAGAGAGTTTATCGGCATGGATCTACGTTCAGTAGCTCATATTTTGAGCCAGCGAGGGTTTAAAACCCCACGTGGCAACACAACTTGGCATCCAGCTCAAGTCGGTACATTGATGAGGAGAGTGCAATGCGTGAACTAATCCTATACACATTGGCAGTTGCATACCTAGCAGTTCTGGTTGTTTTCTGCCTAGCAGTTATAGCTATCGCTGGTATCTGGTTGCGTTACTGGTACTACAAGCTCTTTAGAAAGAGCCTTAAACGCAGACAGATGGAATTAGTTGACAAATTTATGGAGAAAAACAAATGAACAAATACGACTACTCAGCAAAAGACTTGTGTAAAGCACCAGAGGAATCTTTATCTACAAAGCTATTGGCAACGGTTAGCCTTGTAGTTTTCGTAATTATCGTTGCACTTTTATAGGAGGTAACATGAAAAAACTACTAATCGCACTATTCATCGCACATTTGACAGTACCAGCTATTGCCGCAATCAAATGCGAGCATACGCCACGTGGATCTTGTTGCTGGGATACAACACGTGATGGCCCATTTAGACCTTTGGGGTGCTGATATGACAAGACTAGATGACATCAATCGACCATACGTGCCAGCGGCCAAGACAGATATCTATAAGACATTTATCTTGCACGGCTGGGTTCCACCTAGCCAACACGCCTGGTATCAAGAGAAGTGGGCAAACTATCGCCATTTATTAGCAATCAATGAGGGGGTAAAAAAATGAAATACATGACTCAAAAAGAACAAGTGTTAAACCACTTAAAAAAGCGTAAGCGCATTACAAGCTGGGATGCTATCCAAAAGTACGGCATCACACGTCTAGCGCATTACATCTATCAACTGAAAGATACGCACGATATCCGTACTGTGACTGAACACGGCGAGGGCCGCAGATGGGCTAAGTATGTCTATCATGGAGAGCGCAATGCCTGATTATTCTGAACTGTTATTAGAACTTAACCGTACCTTACAAGAGATTCATAAGGCCACATTGGTTAAGAACTTTGAAGTAGCCGAGCAGTACACGAGTAACTTTGTGCGCACAGCTCATACCTTACAACATACATTTACTGAGATGATTTCAGAGGATCGAGAATAATATGGTCGGAAAACTAACCCCAAACACAATGCTCTCAGCATCGAGGCTCCCAGCTGTTATGGGCTTGAGCAAGTATCGCTCTGCCAATGACGAGTTGCAGATGTCCATAGATGCTATCCAAGGCAAAGAGCCTGACCCGATATCCAATGAGGCAATGGACTGGGGCAACAAGATGGAACCTACTATCTTGATGGAGGCGGCTAATCGTCTAGGCTTAACACAACTGAACATTGACCACGAGGAGGCTTATTTTCACGATGAGTGGCCACTCAGTTGTAGCCTAGACGGTACGGCCACTGGTTCAATGGAGGAGATTACAACGGATCCTGAGCGTGGTATCTATGTCGTAGGCCAAGACTCTATCAGATTAGAGGGTACTGGCGTATTGGAGGCAAAGCTAACTAGCATGGATCCTGAGGACTCACCTCCGTTATGGCGTGGCCCATTGCAGTTACAAGCTCAGATGGCTATCTACAAAGCTAGCTGGGGATGTATAGCAACACTATACAAGGGCATTGAGCTACGCCTATTCTTGTTTGCCTTGCACAAGCCAACGCTTGAGACGATTGAGAAAGTATCTAAAGACTTTCAAGACCGCTTGGATAGATTCAAAAACACGGGGCAGATTGACCACTACCCAGCTCAGAACTTGAAAGATGCGGCTAGAACTTATCAGACCGCAGACGATGAGGATCCAGTCGTACTCGATGACTACTGCGAGACTCTAGTCGCCCTCTATCAAGAGAACAAAGCCAAGATGGAAAAGATGACTGAGGAGAATAGCCAGATCCAGTTGCAGATTATGGAGATTATGAAAAACCGTAAGTATGCCGTAGCTGGTAAGTACCAAATCTCTTGGCCAACTCGTACGTACAAACCTCAGCCAGCAAAGATTACGCCAGCTAAAGAGGGCTATACCGTACGTCAATCAACACTAACTATTAAGGAATCGAAGTGATGGAGAATAAATTTATAGAACTACGTAAGCTCAATGTGAGCGACCATATTGAGAAAAAGAATGGTCTATCTTACCTGAGCTGGAGCTGGGCAGTAGATACGCTATTGCAACAAGATCCAAACGCTACGTGGGAATTCCCAGAGCCTAAGTATTATGGCGAGACTGTAATGGTCTATTGTGATGTCACTGCCTTTGGCAAGACTATGAAAATGCACTTGCCTGTGATGGATTTTAGGAATCAGGCTGTTAAGAATCCTAGCTCAGTAGATATCAACAAGGCTATGATGCGTTGCCTAGCCAAGTGTATCGCTTGCTTTGGAATCGGGTTATATATATACAGTGGAGACGACCTCCCCGATGACAGCACACCAGGCCCAGTTGCTAATCCATTAGATGCACTTGTCACTAAACAAGCAACTTCTTTGGAAAATGTGGAAAAAAAATCAGTAGAGAGTAGCGAAAATACAACACCTATCAAAATCACTGGTCAGTATGAGCTACGTGTGCCAGGTAAAGACTCTACCTTTTATCAAAGCATTACAGACTGGATGACTGCTTACAACAATTTAGCTGACAAGGTAGCAGAGTCAACTCGCATGGGCCGTGATACTAAAAAGCAAAAGCTAGAGGAGTTATCTCAGGCTAACCATCACGTGATCCATAAGCTCAACGCAGTGCAAATTGCTGGCATGAATACGATGACGGCTAAACGCAGAACATTTATCGAGGCTACCGTATGATGACTTTATTCTGGGAGACCTATGATAAGTTGCTTGCATATATCAAAAAGCACATTCTGGGGTATATAATAATCCTAACGATTGGGCAAATTGTAGGGGTATCTATTGCCTACAAAAAGATAGAGATGGACTGCAAGCACCTACAAGTGTTCAGGATTGACGATATCGGTTATGGATGCAAAATACACAAGCCTTAAATGGGTCGGTACAACTCTATGCTTAATAGGCATAGGGTTGACTAGCCTTAACGTGTACCCGCTCAATCTAATCTTTGGATTGACGGGTTCTTTTGCATGGACTCTAGCTGGAATCTTTCAGAAAGATATGCCTCTGTTTGTAGTAGAGGCAGTCGCAGTAGCCTTGTACCTAGGCGGCCTAGTCAAAGTTGTAGCATAAGTTATACAAAAATATAACTTTATAGCTCTAATGGATCAAAGCCTAGCTCAGAGCTAATCATGTGCGCTCTACGCCTAAACGTCTTATCGTGCTTTAGCCAAGCGTCTGTAATCGTATCGTGCCTTGAGGCATGAATCATCTCATGGGCCATAGTCCTAATCACAGTATCTAAGTGGCCACATCTAGCCTTGGATATCGTAATGGTATGTGCGTACTTACTGCCGTCATCGTACATATACGTACCCATAACGTCAGCCTCATCTGTAACCTCGAACTTAACCTCGTCTGGTAGTGGTAGTTTCCACTTATTAAAAGGCTCGCAGATATAAAGCATTGTATATATTTCTTTTAATATACAAGGACTTAGTTTCATTTGAGCCTCCCGAGGTTACACTTGGTATATTCTACCTCTAAATTCTACCTCGCCTTTTTCCTCATCCCAGACTTGTACAAGCTCAGGCATTAGCAACTTGCCATTGTGAAAGTTGAGAATAGCAAAGCCTGAACGCCAGTCTTTAGGATTGTCCTCTGTGTAATCTAAGAACTGTTCTCCATGAGGATCTGCCAAGCACCCAGTCTGCACCCCGTATCGGGTTCCAGTATAGTCAGTAAACGGCTCGACCTTGAGTTGATGTGTATGCCCTGTGACTATGCTAGTACCCGCAAACGTAGTGTTATTAGAGCCAGCGTATCGGCCGCCTTTCCACCGATGCTTAATTACTGTGTCGTCATTGATCCAGAATGACCAGCAAGGTCTCCATAATGGAAAGTGGTCTTTCAATGAGAACATTTTAATATCTTGATATTGCGGTGCAACGGAGGCTAGGTAAGTTTCAAATCGTGCATCGTGGTTACCCATAGTCCAGATAAGATTACTCTTAAATGTAGATGCCTCCTCAATCTGCCCTAGATGATCCTGTACGGCCTCAAGCTCTTGGATAACAGTTGGCTTAGTGTCCCATCCGATACGAGCGTGACGGCTGATTCCAGCCCCGTCAAACGCATCTCCGTTACAGACTATTACCTCTGGTTTTAGCTCCTTAATAAAGTGAACCAAAGCTCTAAAAGCAGTCGTATAGTCTTTAGGATAGAAGTGTGCATCTGAGAATACAAAGACTGTACCTCGTTCCATTGCCAAGCCTCTACGTGCATTGGCTCTGGTCTGGCTAAGTCTTGCCTCTATCTTGCCCATCACTTCTTGCTTGTTGAAGTAGATAGTATTGCCAGACAAGTTCGTTGTCTTTAAGTTGATGCCTTGCTTTTCTAATCTCTTGCGCCTTGCATATACCGTTCGTACGTTCATGCCTAACGCTTTTGCTACGGCCTCTGGACTGCCAAGCTCATTCCATGCGGCAATGAACTCATTGTCCTCATGCTTTTTCTGTACCATTTAACCTCCTCTAGTTATGGTAATCCTAGAGATTATGCTCATAACTTATGACAAATACAAGGCTTTTTCGTCTTTTCTACGTTTGACTAGGCCAGGTAGCTCTCTGCCACCAGCCTTAGTCCACATCATAAAGGACTCTGCCGCCTCGTCAAACTCGCCCCGATTATGTTTCATACGGATCGTAGAGCGTTGCAGATTGCCTAGGCCTACATTGAAAGCAAATGATACAAGCGCATCAAATCTGCCTTGAGTAAGACCATTGGGGCAAAGACGAAGTACACCAGATTCAAAACGTTGGATATCTTTTCTGAGTATCGCATTGACCTCCTCCATACTGATTGTTCTATCCCATCCCTCAGGTATCGGCAAAGCCTTACGCTCTGCTAATGGAACCTTGGCATGGTTAGGATCGATAACGTGGCCAACTCCCACAGTCCACAAGAGAGCGGGGCATTGATACGGCTTTTGCCTCACGCCCTCGTGGTGCTTGAGCATCTCAATTAGCTTATCGCTGACGTTCATTTTTTAGCAAACGCTTGTGTGCCGAACCAGAAAGCAATAATGCTGGCCAAGATATTCATCTCTTGCTCATCGAATATCATGCCGATAGCATCCATAAAAGGCACGGCAGTCTGCCAAGCCCAGATGATAGAGGCCACATCTACAATAACTAATAATCCTACAAAGACATAGGTTACAACGGGTCTAACGCTAGCACGTAGGTTCTTAACCCATTGGCTAGTACCCTCGTTCAAAGACTTGTCATGGTCGTAGATAGCAGTCATTTGCTGAGTGTAAGACTGCATAGCTATCTGGTCGCTACGGATCTCCTCGACTTTAGCCTGAGCCGCATAGCCACGTTCTAGCATCTGCAACTCACGCTCTGTCTGCATCTTGGCTAACTCTAGCTCATGCGCTTTATCTGATTTATCCTGAAAAAAATCTAGGATTTTAGGTAAGCCACCCATTAAGAATGACAAGGCAGTAGATAGTAGTGTCAACATAATTAGTTCCCTAAACGGTTAGTAGATGCTTTCTTGATAGCGTTCAACTCAGTTCTCATGCTATCGTTCATAGCCTTGAGTTCAACTTCTTGCGCACGAGCTAGTGAGCGTACCTCTTTCTGAGTGGACTCAGCTACGGTCTTGGCCTCACGAGCATTGAGCATAGTGTCAGATAAACGCTCTTGCATTTTGATAATAGCCTCTTGTTGACTAGCTACTTTCTCCTCAAGACGCTCTGCCTTACGCATTGCTGACGAGGCATTACCAGCTACGTCATTGAACTCGTTATACATAGCGATAATCTCATTGGCTTTAGTGATGACCATATAGCCACCAGCCATAACGCTAGGTATGACTGTAATCAGAATACCGACAATCATCGTATTCTGTTTTGCCCAGTCTATTAGGCTCTGTGCCTTATCTACTAATCCTTTATCGCTCATTGTTCAAACTCCATCTGGTCTTTAATTAGGTTATTAAAAATATTACCTTGCTCAATAGGCTTTAGACCTAATATATCCATCAAGAGTTGTTGATGCAGACGTACCTCTAACGGTAGTTCTTGTTTTATATTCTGTTCTGGTAACGAGTTGTACTGCTGAATCATTGGTTTGTTCAATACATCCAACGACAACGCAAGGCCCAGACCAGCTATGTTCACTCTGCCTTTTGGTGTCTCCTTTGCACCCGTTTGGGCAGTCGATGACTGAGCAGATGAGCTTGGTAGAGGGGCAGATGATCCAGCCGTTTGAGTTGTCGTACTCGGCGCACTCTTTGTCTCCACAGTTGCACTCTCTGTTTGCGTTGTGGGTACAGCAGTGGGAACCCCTGGTACAGCCGTCTGTGTGAAGGAGGTAGTTGGAGCCTGTGACTGCACCAGAGGTTGACTCATTGTAGCAGTTGCGCTTACTGGATTCAATGGCGATATCGGACTTGTCGGATTCGTAGGATTCGTTACTGTCTTTACGCAAGTATTTGATACGGTCTGCCAAGAACCCCATAATGGTTGACCATAAGGATCTGGGCAAGTCGATACCTTGGCTTGAGTGATTAAGCCTGTGTAGCCCGTCTCGCAACTTAGGGTTTGGCTTTGCGTGGAGACTTGGCATGAGGGCGGGAGCGGGGTGCAGTTGTCTGAGATTTTGACCCAGTCGCCTTGGACTGCTTGGCCGTAGCTACCACTGGGGCAGTTGGTTTCTTTTTTCCACGTTTGGGTTCCAGAGTAGTTGACTGGGCAGGCTCTGGTTTCTGTGATTGCCGAGTACTGGCACGTTGGCGTTTGGAAGTTTGGGCAGAAGTTTCTTTGCCAAGCTGTGTTGTAGGCTCCTGGTGCGCAAGCCCAGCAGTCTGTGTTAGCCGTACAGTAGCCGTTAGTCCAAGCAGTCGTGCAATAGCAGTAGTTACTGTATTGAGCAAGTGCATAATCACTCCTTAGGTTTATCAGCAGTAGCAGTAGAAAGAGGAGGTACTTTGCCATAGAGTTTCATAAATTTAAGAGGGTGCTGACGGATCCACTCATCTCTTGCCGCATCTCCAACTAGGCCATCAATAGGGCATGGAGTACCAGACATCATCATAGCCTCCCATACTCTAATGTCTGCACAGAGTACGCCTACTGCGGCCACCTTGAGTTGCATATCATTTAAAGTCTTAGCTAACTTAATACGCTCACAGTTAGCATCTGTATAAACTGTGCCACCAGATACGCCAATACCGATTGTAGATACTGCCGCACTGAGTGGTACACCGCATACGTCTTGGCTAAAGGCTGACATACTAGGCGCAATAGCAGATGGCACTGGCTGACCCTTGTAGTTGATAGTAGTATCTTGAGCCATAGCCTTAGCAGTAAGGCCACCAAGCATTAATCCTACTAGGAATAGAGCTATATTACGCATCACATTTTCAACACTAGGGTTAGCAATAGGGCAACGATAAAACCCACTGAGCTAATTAGGATTTTCTCTAAGCGTTTTAGACGAGCATTAGCACCGTCAAACTGGTCTTGGATACCCTTATAGCGTTCAGCACAAACGGCCTCGTGAGTGTTGAGTCTAGCCTCGGTAGGATCAATGTATTGCTGGTGCATGATTAAGCCTCATCCGCTGGTTCTGGAGTATTACCCTCAGCAAGCCAACGCAAATACTCTTGGTAGTCTGTGTTGGCTGGGTCGAATGGGATAAATGCGTTGTCTGATAGACGCTCGACAACATTTACTTCTTGACCATCCCAAGTTTTTGGCAGTTTTTTGTACATATCTTATAGCTCCGCTGAAATTCCTATTGACGCAGTTTGACCGTTAGCTGCTTCAAGAATCATAGCAATACCCTGTGCCGTTGCCGAACCACCGCTAGTGCCACTGATAGTGTTTAGTTGGAGGGCTGTTGTTGATGCAGTATTCAACGAGATGCTGGTCAGAATGTTTCTAAAGGCTCCTGGGCTGTGCTGACCAAATGTAGATGCACCAGTAAATGTAACGGTAGGTGATGCTCTCTTTATAACTTTAAAGAACACACACGCCTGACCCCATACTTGCCCGCTGGCGTTATATGCACCACCAATACCGAAAGGTCTGTCATTTACTGTTCCAGTTTGCTCAAGCAACTCATAATACCTCTGACACAAAGCTAACTCAGTTCCATAAGGTCTGTAATCAAAGCTAGTAGCAGTAGAGCCTTTTTCTAGTTGAACACCTGTTATGTAGAATGTTGCTCCGTTAGTGCCGACTAGATTTGTAGAACCAGTAGGAGCAAATAGGTCAGACGTAGACCACGAATTAGCAGTGCCTCTGTAAGTAGATCCTGAACCCAAATCAAACGTCAGAGCAATTCCTATGTTGTTGTCAGTCAACCACGTACCAGTAGTCTCACCAGGAACTGTTATTGTCTTTTGTTCCCATGTGTTCGAAGCACTGATTACATAGTTAAATGCGTATGACCTATTGTTGGCATTGTTTTTCAAAGATGCTCCGAAAGAGCCAGTCAATGAGCTACGCACCCAAAACGACAGTGTAACTGCTGAAGCTGAGGATGTTCCAAACGCAAGGTCTGCGGTATTAAAACCCTCAATACGATGGACAAGAACGTTGATGTCGGTAGAGGCTGGTGCTGTTCCTGTTAGGGAGGTGACTCCCAAATAATTAGTAAATCCTGCTGGAGGAGTTACAGAGTTAGCGTTGCGTTGAATTGAAAAGCGTGAGGATAGGCTTTGATACGCAAGCCATCTATCTAATGTATAAACAATAGATGATGCCGCAGGAGTAACACTCGCCCCAGCATTACGCTGGTCAATCCTCATATCACCATTGATGATGCGGTTCTTAAAGCCTGACCATCCACTGCCGACAGTAGATCCGTCAGAGAAAGTTATTCTGTCACCTGAGTATTGAACTGGCATTATGCACCTACCTTAATTGCTTTAAGCTCATCAAGCGTAGTTGCTTGATCCGCTAGTTTAGTAATATCACGCAAGCGTTGTTTTTCTGCAACAATAGCAGAGGTATCAGCACCTTGCTCTAAAGCTCTTTGGAAAGCTACGTCTTGAGCTTGTAATAGAGCAGTACGCTCTGCTCTCAAACGCTCTTTAGTAATGTCTTTAGCTTTGTCTAAGTTAATCTTAATCATGCAAACTCCCATGCGTCACGGAATGTACGGTCAGTAGGAATATCTGACACGTCAACAATTTTATATGGCTTGCCCTGTGGCACATCCTTAGCGGCAATCTGCTCAATAGTTAAACCGCAGTCAGGAGCTGGAATAATGATAGCTACGCCACCGTCATCTGTTGGGTAAATAATTCTTTGGTTCATTTAATTCTCCTGATTAACGGAAAGCTGCGGCATTGACGTTTGCCATATCTAAATCAGCCCCTGTAGCACCATAGCATTGAATTCTAAAACCACTTGCGTTTTTGAATGTTGATGGGTCACGTAGATTTGTTGAGCCAACAATGTTTACACCTTCTTGACCAGAGCCAGTCACCAATGAAGAATAGTTTAAGTCAGGCATAGCAGTTGTGAAGTTTACTGTGTAATTTCCAGTACCATTATCAGTAATACTAGACACATTCCCACTTGCACGAATAGCGACAGTACCAGTCCCGTTGAAGTTTACCCATGCACGACATCCGTAAGCTACTGCATCTGAGCCATAGCCTGAGTTCATCAATAGGTTATTGCTACCGTCTTGTAATACAGTTGTACCAGCTCTAGCTGGTATGCTAATAGTAAAGTCAGAGGCCGTATTAGGCTCTAATAGCGTTACGCTACCGCCTCCAACTGAGTTAAGTTTTACAGACATAGCTTATGCTCCCTTTGGATATTTTTGCTTAACGGCATTACAAGCATCGATGTAAGCCTGTATCTGAGACTGGTCGCCCTTAACGATACCGTCTAGGTATTCTCTGAAGTCAGGGTATTCTGTGGCACGTTGATACTTGTAAGCGTCAGGATCTTGCCAAGCGTTGACAGCATCCATGTCAATAGAGACTTGGTTGCCTTGTGCGTCAAATGCGCCAGTACCGTCATCAACTGTAACGACTTGTGGATATAGAGCGTAAATAGCTTTATGGTTCATGCCGCAATCTCCATAACTGTAATTGATGATGTTCCCCTAGGAGCAATGACTGAATCAGTATCAACCTCATTTCTATTTACATAAATAGTATTGCTACTATTGCCATTTCTAACTTGTAATTTGTAAGTAATTGATGATATTGTAGATGGACTATCAACAAAAGTAATAACGCTATTTACGTAAGCAGAGTTATCGATGGCGTATAACTCATTACCTGATACTTGTAGTCTTGAACCACTAGCATCGCCAATAGAGATAGCAGTTGAATCCCTAAGAATTCTTGTTTGCATCCTAGTTCCGTTTACAGTGCCAGCTCCAGTAACACGAGCAATAATAAGTATTCTGCTAGAAGTTGAAATAGGAGAAATGGAGACGCTAAGACCTGTAACATCTAACCATGACCCAGTAGTTGTTGAACTAAATGTATCTGTTTTTGTAGAACTAACAACTTGTATAATACCCCCACTAGGCGCATTAGCATCTGGCAAAGAACCAGTTAGGGGCTGAGTCCCTAAGTTAATTCCAGTTGTTCCGTTTATAGTAAATGGCATAGTTATTCCTTAAATAATTACCCAAACGCTACCAGATGGCACAGTAACAGTTACGCCACTATTAATAGTAATAGGGCCAACGCTAAAGCCATTCTTGTTGCTTGATATCGTATAGTTTGCAGTTACAGTTTGATTGTTTTCGTAGATAACTCCACCAGCTTGTGCGCCACCTACTCCACCCCATGCGCCATCTACATAACCCTCGAAAGAGTTAAGGCTTGAGTTGTATCGGAAATAGCCGTTAGCTGGGCTAGCATCACGTTGAGCAGTAGTACCGACTGGTACAACGGCAGATCCAGTAGTTGCAGTTTTCTCTACTACTGTCGTGGTATCCACAATAGCAAATAACCATGCAGAACCGCTATACACTTTCAATCTATTTGCAACTGTATTGAAGTACAAGTCGCCAGCAGTTAAAGCATTGCCGTCATTGTCTAGTGTGGGATCAGTAGAGAACGCACCTAAGTAAACGTCAGTGAAAGCGTCTAAAGCCGCCTCAGCCGCCGCTTGTGCAGTAGCCGCATTAGTCGCTGAAGTTGATGCGGCACTCGCTGAATTGCTTGCATTAGTCGCTGAAGTAGCGGCCGCACTAGCTGAGTTGCTAGCGTTAGTTGCACTTGTACTAGCGGCAGTCGCACTGTTAGCCGCATTAGTGGCTTGAGTGCTTGCAGTTGACGCTGAGTTAGATGCCGCAGTTGCGCTATTAGCCGCATTAGTAGCAGATGTACTAGCCGCACTTGCAGAGTTAGATGCGTTAGTTGCTGAGGTAGACGCCGCAGTCGCAGAGTTACTTGCATTTGTAGCTGACGTAGATGCGGCACTAGCAGAGTTAGCGGCATTGGTAGCCTGTGTACTTGCCGTGCTTGCAGAACTAGCCGCATTGGTCGCAGACGTGCTAGCGGCAGATGCAGAGCTTGATGCACTAGAGGCAGAGCTTGAGGCCGCACTAGCAGAACTAGCCGCCGCAGTTGCAGAATCAGCCGCATCTTGAGCTTGTTCAGCCGCATACTCAGCATCAACTACTAAGTCCCATTTAGCAGAATCAGTGTTGTTCTTAATTGGCGTAGAGCCAGTAGATGTATGCGCTGTATTACAACGGTACACGTTATAGTTAGACGCATCCTTAACTAAGTCACGGACTGTATAAGCAGTACCACTAGCCCAGTTGCCACGCCAGTTACCGATATCCTCACCGACCACTGGATTACCATTAGTATCAAAAGCCAATGTCTTACCAGCTCGTGCAGTACGAGTAGGCAAAGTCATATTGATATCAGTAGGATCCGTTACTGGAGCCTTGAGGCCACGCTCGGCAGTTTCAGCTACTTGCTGAATAAAGATGGTCTGATTGTCTAACTCATCATTTAATGAGTTTGCAAAGAGGTCTCCGCCTGTGGTAAAGTCTGTCGTGCGTTGAATGTTCTTAGCACCGACAATCGTAATATTGCCAGTACCAGCAGTTACCAAAGTAACAGAGCCAGTACCGTTAGTATTAATCGTAACTGAGTAATCAGTCGTCAATGTGAGCAATGTAGAACCACGATATACGGCGATATCGGTCTGAGATAGAATCTCAAATGTAAAGGCGTAAGGGCCTACGCCTGAGTTAGCGTAAACGACTCTACGTGGTACATTAGATATTGCGTAATCAGCCATAGTTATTCCCTTACTATTTCCCCGAATTTAGTTGATTTTTCATATAAAGTCTAGCGTTTATATTTGCCATATTCACGCTTGGCTTGTTGTACATCTTGTAATGCGTCAAACAAATCTCTGTCCTCAGCAATTAGCATTTGCTTGGCTCTTGAATAAGCATTAGATATCTCTTGGCTAATCATAGCCTGTACCTGTGCTAAGTCATCCGTAGCCTTAGACTGCATACTAGGATTCTTGCCGTAGCTAGCGATAGTGTCTGCTAACATACCGTCAGCCGTAGCCAGTTCAATCCAACGGTTATACTGAGATGCACTCAAAGATACGCCATCAATAGACTTATCTGGTATGTACATTGGTACGCCAAACTCTACTAAGGTAGCATGAGCTGGGCTGAACTTACCATCCGATGTCTTGAATGGGCTAAATAACTCGTACAAGTTACCCTTGCCAACTGTCTTAACTTCACCTGTTAATGGGTCTAAAGCACGTGGCAAGCTATCAGATGTTAATGGATTACGGCTCTTGTAGTAGTTAACTGCCTCCCAGAATCCACGAGATGCTGGCTCAGTAGAGGTAACGGCCATTGTGCTAGGCATAGTATTGGACTTTGTAGGATCCATTAAACGCTCAATACCAGCTACAAATGAGCTATGTGCGCCTATTGGAGAACCGCCAATAGCAAACTCTGATACTTGCTTAGTGGACTTTCTGAGAATCTCAGCTAGCATAGATGGCGCATCTTTCTTACCAGAGGTAAAGATTTTCATAATCTCGCCAAAGCCTTGCAACATGGGCTGGTCAGCTAAGTATTGGTAGATACCTAATGCACCACCAATAGCCATCTTTTCCATGTCCTCGTTGCCTGGATTCATCATAGCGTATTCGCCAGATGTAGAGGCAATAGCCAATAAAGTAGATAATGGCTCTAAGCCAGCATAGCTTACATATACCTTATCAGGGCCATACTTGACTGAGGTAATCTTTTCAAACTCAGATAATGTATCAGGGTCAACGTCAGCCTTATCAAAGACAATAGAGAATTGTTGCCAGCCACTACCCTCTAAGGCTTGCTTGTCCTCTGAGCGCATAGGGCCATAACCTGTTATACGGCCCTCTAAAGCGTAAGAACCAGCTCCGTATAGCAAAGCACCACCTAGGGTTACACGAGCCATAGCCTGATCCCTACGGATGCCACCAGCGTTAAAGTCACCCCAGAATCTAGGAGATGCAAAGTTCAAGCCTGGAGTACGTGCCATAGCCTCTAAAGCGATATTAGTAGGCGTACGTACGAACGGTACAAACATCTTGATTAAAGGGTTCTGAGCGGCTCTCTGGATACCCTGTAAGCTAGTCTCAAGCTCACGGGTAAATGTAACTGTACGAGATGCAGACTTAGCGGCCTCGTCAATATCAGCCGTAGGATTAGCTAGCAAATCAGCAACTAACTGTGATGACTGCTTAGATGCGTCATCGGGTGCAACACCAGACTTGACTAGGTTATCGTACATCTTATTGCCCTCACGGACTGCCAGTGAGTTCAATTCCATACGGTAGCCAACGGCTTTAAAGAACTCATCCTCTGCCATCAAAGCACGACCAGGTAGAGTTACGAACTTACCCCAGTAGCGTAAGGCATTGCTTAAATGCTTGCCTGTATCAGAGTCGCCAAAGTCAATATTGAACTCATCACGACCAGCTCTTGCAGATTCAATCTTAGTAAATGGATCTGTGGACTCGTTCTTTTTAAATGCGGTTAATGCGATATCGCCACCCTCACGGATACCTTGTAAGAATCCAATGGCCTGAGATTGAACCTCATTGAACTTAATGCCTTGCTCGCCACCCTTAAATAAGAAGTTACGGCCAGAGCCAATAGCAGACGCAACGGCTCTTTCAGGGATTTGATACGCACCAAAGAACAAGTTACCAGCAATGTTCTTAGCGTGAGTTGTAGGATTAGACAATAAGCCGTTAATCCATGTAGAAAACCAAATGTCTTTAGCTTTAGTATATCCATTAGCAAACATACTTTCAGCTAAGTTTGCTCTAGCAGAGCGAGAATCTAGGGCAGTGTAAGCCTTGGCCATATCAAAAACTGACTCTATGCCACCAGCCTCAGTCATAATAGCCTCTAGCATTTGACCACGCATAGCCGTAGATTCACGAGCTTGAGAGAAAATACCTAATGTTCTAGCGATATCAGCTTGACGACCACGTGCGGCTTTGACCAATACATTCTCTAAAGCAACTGCTTGTTGGAACTGACTTGCCAACTCAGCAGTAAGGGTTCCGTCAGCTTTAGCCAACTTTACTTTTTCACCTAAGTCATAAGCACGTTTGCCAGCGTCAGTAATCGCTAACAACATCTTATAGGCTTTAGATGCGTCTGCCTCAGTAGCAATATTAGGATCAATAATCCTAGCTAAGAATTGCTCGTCATAACCCTCATCTGCGGCTTTCTGAGCTATCTCTTTGTAGCTAACTTTCTCAATCTTATCTGCGCCTACACTACGAGCAGTAGCCTCAATAAATTGCTTAACGCCATCGTCATCTTTAATTAAGTCTAGGTTAAATGCAGTCTCAGGTACGCCAGCTTGAACCTCAGCAGTAGTAGGGCTAGGCTTACCAGTCGTAGGCATTTGTGGAGCCTCTTGTAGTATCTGCTCTGCTTTCTTTGGTTCAGCATCTCTAATAACCTGATATGGCCCTACTTTCTCAGTTTCAGCACCCTCTTGGATTAAAGGTTTTTTAACACGCTTAGGAGCTTTTAAAACTTCTTTGAGTACATCCATACGGCCAGCGACTTGAGTCTCCTCAAATTGTGGCTGAGAATCCTGTAATGGCACTAGCTCTTGGAGCTGAGTCTCTAATGGCACATTCTGAGCTACGTCTTGCTCTGCGCCTGATAGCTCGTCTAATCTTTCGTTTAACGGTTTCATTGCCATTATTTATTTTCCTCTTGAGACATTGCCGCACCTGTACCGCCGATGCCTACACCTTTAACAATACTTGGATTCTTTGGATCAAATGCGCCAGTATTACCGATGGCAGATTTAATTTGCTCTGGGAACCACGCTATATAGTGTATATCACCGTTTGGAGTTACAGAATATGCAGAGTCAAATCCAGTAGCCTTGCTTAATGAGCGTAACCATTTTTGATGGTCATCACCAAAAAAGTCATTACGTAAAGCCGCCAAGTTATTTCCGTCAGCATAAGCATTTATTGCGTCATTTAATACTTTATCAAAGCCATCATAATTTACATCACCAAAATTCATTAATGGGCTATCTGATTTACTACGAATACCAGGAGCAGACATGATGATTTTTTTAACTTGCTCTCTTGTTAATGTAAGGTCTGCGCCAGATATCTCACCTTTTGCAAAATCAATCTTTAATGGATTTTTAAGAGATAAATAGACTGGCGTTATATTTGCACCCTCTAAACCTTTTTTCTGAGAATACATACCAGCAGACTCTGGATTAGTTGTAAAGTAGAATCCAGATCCGCTATGAGAGCCACCCTCTCCACTGTAAGCAAAGTTATAATCAAATTGCTCAACGTTAGCAGATGTGCCGTGATACATTACCTTTGGTTTGCCTTTCTCATCTACAACTTTAGAATTTCCAAACCAATCTTTAAATGCTTTAGTTTCAATCTTAGGTGCTTGCTTAATTAGAAAATCAGGGCCATCTAATGATTGAATACTCATGCCTACTGGCAAGTTCTTAGTAGCCTTGATAACCTTACCAGCTAATTTAGCCTGACCGCCTGGTGCAATAATCTCACCCATAGTCTCTCCACCTTTAGCCATACGCTCACGCTCGGCAGTAGGTACGCTAGTGGTCTGACCTTGTGGAATAACTGGGCCAAGCAAGTTCTCTAAACGCTTACCAATATCCTCAGATGTAGGCAACTTAGTTTCATCACTTACGTCATATCCTAAGTATTGCAATGCCATACGGCCAATAGATTCTAGGTCGCCTGGCAATCCAGCAAAGCCTTGTATCATGCCTTTACCAGTACCAGCCAATGTATCAGCAATCTCTACTGACTGACGAGCTTGTTGTTGTGGCGTAGTCAAACCCTTAGGCATATTCAAACGTGTGCCTACAAACGCACCACCGTCTGTCATAACGCCAGTATTAGCACTAGCCAACTGCATCTCAGGCTGAGTCTCAGGCTCAGGAATAACTAAGTCTTTAGCTAAGTCATCTAGGAATCTTTGGTCAATCATCTATTTATTTCCTTAGTCAATCGGATAATACGTTTAATTTCATCCTGACTTCTAATGCCAGCTCTACGCAGAGCCTCCTCAGTATAGTCCTCACGGTACTCTAACTTGTTCTGCTCTAGCTTTTTCTTTAACGCCTCTCTTGATGAGTCTTTGGCCTTAATAATCTCTTGAGTAACTTTATCCTCAACTAAGCTCATAGCCTCGTTCATAGCGTTAAATGGCAAGCCTTGATCCAAAGCAGTTTGCCTACGTTTAGCCAACTCAGTATTGATATCAGCCACACGCTTTTTCTCTTGGCCAAAACCAGGCATAGTTAAATCTGGTACGCCTAAGCTATTCTGTACAAACTGTCTTGCACGGCTCATATCTTGCTCATTGCCACGTGCAATCTTTTTCAGAGCATTAGCCTGTTTCCAAGAGATAGTACCAGCCTTAGCATAAATATCTAACTGCGCCTCACCAATCATGCCTCGGTCAGCCATAGACTCGAACTCACCATAAATCTGTGGATTAGCACCAGCAAAGTCGCCATGCAACATAGCCTTGCGCTCCTCGTCTGGAAGGTTAACGCCTAAAGCCTTGATACGGCCATAGCCTACCTGACCACTAATCTTGCCTGAGTAAATGTCGTCTTTAATGTTATTTACTAGGTCAATGTTCTTAGCGGCATTAAGCTCAGAGCTACGTTTCCACATAGAGGCATCCTCGCCCATACGGTCAATAAAACGCTTTTTGAGCTTATCCAAGTCAACGGTTTTCATAACCTCATTTAACTTGCCGAAGTCGCCTGACTCAATCTTACGTAAACCAGCCATAGGCGTTGAGGCAAACTCAGGTTTAACCACGTAATCAACGATAGCATTAAGACGCTTAACCTCAAACTCTTTAATGACATCATTCATAAACTGAGGGTCGCCAGTCTGCTTGGCAATGTCAATTACACGATTACGCTCAACAAGCATACGTTGATTCAACATAGCTGGGTCAGACTCGCTTGTAATCGTATCAGCCAAAATAGTAGATGTAGATGCCAGAGAGTCACCAGCTAAAATCTTTAACTGCTCGCTATACATCTTAGCGGCACGTTCAGTAGCCTTTGTATAAACTGCGTTACCAGCAGTTCCCATAGAGGCACGGAACTTTAATGACTCCTCAGGATCAACGCTAGCCAATGCTTTACCGTATCCGTCTGTTAGACCCTTGATACGAGTTGTAATGTCTTTCATGTCAACTGGGCCAGCCTCAATAGCCGCACTCAGTTTAGCCAAGTCTTGACGGCCACGAGCCTCTAGCTCAACACGCAACTGCGTAGCCTGTACTTTACGAGCCGCATCACCAAAGATAGTACCTGGCTTGGCAAATAGCTCAGACGGAGATTTACCCTCCTCAATAGCTACCATCACTTGCTCAACGCCTGGTTGATTCTCAGCCGCCCATTGCATACCCTCACGTTGCGCTTGCTCTCCAGCCTCTTTAAAAGCGAAGTTAGATAAGCGGTCTAATGAGCCTTGTATGCCTTTAGTTAGACCAATGTTTTCTTTGATATTAGCAAAGTCTAAACGAGTGGTCTCTGCGGGCAATAACCCTGTTTGTTGGTAGCGTGGTAATTCAGCCATAATTATCTAAGTCCCCCTAGTCTTGCATCTGGGTTAATTCCAAAACTACCGCCCATGTCACCAGACTGACCAATATAAGTACGGCTTGCATCTGTTACTGGTGCGCTAGTTGTAGGCGCACTACCAATCTTGCTAGAACTCATAGCGGCCATACCTAATTTACCAGCCGCATCAAAGTAACCAGCTCTTTCAGCAGTCTTACCAGCAGACTCATACAATGTCGCTTGGATTAGACCACCTCTACGTACTGCATCTGCATTACCTAAAGCAAACGCAAACTCTTTACCGCCACGAGTATTATTGACGGCTTGTACTAATGCACTAGATCCATCAAATCCACCTACGCCACCAGCATATCCACGAGCAATCACTGAGGCATTAGTCGCATTGATGCGTTGCAATATTTGATTCGCTTGGAACTGATACTGTATAGCACGTCTATCGGATTCAACACGAGTCTGAGCGGCTTGTAGATTGTAATAATCACGTTTTGCCTTGCCCTCTTGTATCGAACCGTATGCGGATACTACCGCCATTCCAATAGCTACTGCTTGCATATTAAGTCCCCTGATGCGTTGCTACTTTGTACTCTAAGCCAAGTAATGTCATCTTTAAAGGTACGTCTTGTTCAACTGTAATCTTTGCCTCAGTTGAATAACCTAAGATGCCATGTATAACCTTGGTTCCCGTAAACTCTGCGACTGGCTCATCCAAGATAGAACCGAACTGTCTAAACGGTACTTGGATACCATTAATTTTCATGTGTTGCGTATCTACAACAATCGCATTAACTTCAACAATACGCTTTTTAAAGCCGATACGTGTACCAGTCTGTAACTTCAAATCCACTGGCATAGTCACTAAACGCACTGAAATAGGCAGACCCACCTCATAGCTAGTCGTAGATGCACGACTAAATGTTACTGTGCCACCAGACGGAACTGCCTGATTAGCCTGTACTGTTCCATCTAGCAAAATGTTAACTGTCTCAGTAGCTACGTGCGACATAGATACAGATGATGCGGCTCCACCAGTTTTAGCAGAGTCAGTCAATAAGTCATCCTCAAATACCTCTACGTAGTATTGGTTTACACCGTTTACATTACGCTTTACAACTGTATAGATTGTAGAGATATCAACGCTTACGTCAACGTATTGGCCGTCAACTGTAATCCACTCAGACGGCGCAATAACGTTCTGCGCTCTTAATAATGAGAATACGGCCATAGAGCCATCGTCTGCATTAGTCATTAATAGCAAATCGTTCTCGTCAGTAGCAACGGATCTACGCAAAGCTAGACGAGTAGGGTTTTTCATTAAGTGACCAGCTAACAAAGATATCTTGGCAGTCACATAAGTAGCCTGTGTATCCGTGTAAGCAAACTCGTTCAATGACTTACCTTGACGCTGAACAAACAGAGTGCCTGACTCTAATTGTTGGATACGTACACCTTGCTTAGTACCGTTACGGCTAGCAGTCTTAACAAAGAAGTTTGTAGGCGTAATCGGATCCAAGCCTGACTGTGGTACATAGAACTCACCACCAGTTGTAAAGACTTGTAAGTCACGGCCAGAGATAATATCAACGATAGCGTTGAAAGTATTAGTATCTAGCGTTGCCTCGACCGCATCGTCATCCAAACCCTCAGTAGCCTCAAAGTCAAAGAACAAGCCAACTTTAGAACCCCAAATAGTAGATGGGCGAGACTTAGAGCCACCAAAATAAAGACGACCCTCATGGAAAGTAACAGAGCGTGGCCAGCCACGACCGCTAGACCAAACATTCTCATAACCTGTCTCCAGTTCCCATGAACCGTTAGCAATCGCAGATGTATTAAAGAATGGGAATTCTGTAATAGCATCTACGGATGTAGCAGACGTAAACTTAACAATCTTGGCACGACCCTGTGGGCTAGCATTAATGTACTGACCTACGTGGCTAGACGTAAATACGCTAGCAGATGCAGTCAAAGTTACCTTGCCAGATACGGCAGATGGAGTCAAAGTACCACTAGGATTGCTTACAGACAATGTGTAAGCATACTTAGGGATAGAGTCAAAGGTAATTGCAGATACAGTCCAACTTGCATCATTAGCTCCACGCACAAACTTTACTGGCTGGATATCAGGATGCACAACGATTAATGTATCAGCAGATTGAGTCCAAACAATATTGGCTAATCTAGCACCAGTCAAACCTACGCTAGATGTATCTAGGTAAGCATTGCCAGAGCCATTGATATTGGTAATTAGAGTCTTGTTCTTAAAGATATACATCCGATTATGCGTAAAGCAGAGCATATAACTATCAGATGTAGAGAACTCGAACTCTACTAAACGTACGCCATTAGCGGCTGATTCTGTACCACTGTTAGGTAAAGCAGTAATGTATCGACTGCCAGGTCTGCGTCTTACACCACCTTGAGGCTGACATACGATATTCGTAGCCTCCTCTAAGGCATTGTTATAAGCCTGTAAATCTACCCTAGCACGAAGTAACGGATCTAACTCACCAGTAGAGAAGTTAGTCTGTATTGATACAAAACGAGCCATTAGTACCTCACGGCAATTAAGGAGAAGTCCTCAATCGCATTAGTCGGTTGACCAGCACCATCAATATTCATTGCTACACGCATATAGCCACCACGACCGTTCTCAGCCGCAGAGCCTACTGCTACGTTCTGCCAATACTGAGCTTTTTCAGTCTGGTCTGTAATAGGTAAGGCTAAATGCCAAGCCATCATATACTTTAGCAACTGCACAAAGTATTGAGGCATTGAGAACTCAGGTACGGCATATTGGTAGTCAATCCACACTTGCTCGTAATCTGTGAGCAATTTATCGCCCATAATGCGATACTCCTTGCGTGGAGGCATACCAGTTGCGTTTGAGTCATAAACCGCACGTGGAGACGCTAAACGATCCCCAGGCAGTTGATATTCGTATCTATACTCGTTAGTCGGCGTTGTAATCAATCTCGCTAACTGAGTTTTCTTAAAGCTAAAAGACCAAGGGTAAACCACTAGAGCTTGGTCTCGGATATCTGTGTATAGACGGTTTGCTACTGATGCCTCATCTGTACCCTCGTCAAAAGACGAAATAGGCTTTGCGCCTAGCATCAATAATGAGTCTGAGCAGATTGAAAGTGCGGTATCACCAGCGGCCATCTAATTCTCCAATGTAAGAATGGGCTACCTCTGTTATAACAGAAAGTAGCCCATTTGACTAGACTAATCTAAGATTAATCGCCGTCTGTTGCGGCTAAAGTTGTGCCGTTGTCGATATCTACTACTGTACCAGTATTAGAGCGAACAACTGCCAAAGTAGCTACTGCGGTTGTATCAGTTGAAGTTACACAATAAATCAAATCGCCAACTTTCAAAATGCTAGCGATAGCATTGAAATAACCCTCTGTGTTCACGTCAGCGATAGCATCTGTCGTTGCATAAGAATATACAGACGGAGCATTGCCAGACTTTGATGTGCCGATTGCGGCAAAACCAGTTGAACTATAAGCCATTTTCTATCTCCCTATTAAGCTTCACGAGCGGTAATCTTAACAATACCCTCAGCATCGATAGCAACTGCGCCAGCAGAGAAAATAGCATTCACGAGGAATGATGTCTTTTCTGGAACGTAGTTGATTTCTGTGCGAGGAGCGATACCCTCAGCATAGCCGATAGCGTCACGATGGAAAGCAAAGCAAGTACGGTCGCTAGAACCATCGATTGCCAAGCCACCCTCAGAACGGTCGCCTAATACGTGGAAAGTAAAGCCTAAGAATGTGTTGATTTCACCAGCAACTAAAGCCTTAACTGTGTTGAAGTCAGAGCTAGTTACAGCAGTCTCAGACAACAATGATGCCAAGCCGTTTGCGTGGAGGATAATATGACGACCCTCTGGAGGTACGTTGTTCTTATCCAAAATCTTTTTAGCCTCACGTAGTTTAGCTACGTTAAGGTTTGTATCGTTACCACCGATATCGTTTGATACAGTGCCAGTACCGCTAGCGGCGGCTAGTGCATCAAGGATAATCTGGTCTTGACGGCGACCAATAGCATTACCCAAAACTTGTACCAACTCTGAACGCTCGTCAAAGTTAACTTTAGCTTGGCTGAAAATGTCGCTATATTCAGCGGCGTTCCAGTCACCCAAAGTACAAGTTACGTTAGAAAAACCAACGTTTAATGGTGTTACGTCTGTTTGTGCAATACGTGGAGTTGCTACGCCACGACCAACTTTAGGGAACTTAACAGTAGATCCCTCAACGCCTCTACGCTGACGAACAGCACCTACCAACATAGCCTTGCCCTGGTAAGCCTGTTTTACCTCAGCATCGAAAAGCGTTACAAATGCGTTAGATAAAGATACGCTCATTTGTTGCTCCTGTATAAAAGGTAAATTAATAAAATTAAGGGTTTTCGCTTATGGTTAGCCTATTGCTAGGGCCAGATGCTTGCTACTTACGGTAGCCAATCGTCAACTTACATTGCGTTAAGGGCCGATAAATCGGTATGCCTTGTAATGGTTTTTATATCAACTGTATCTTTAATACAACACTTTTTTAGAAAAATAACCTAGATTCCCAAAAAAGAACCCCGCACGAGGCGGGGCGTAAATCACTCTTGATGAAGTGAGGAGGTAATCATTCGCCAAAAGTCTGTTTGAACATTCTCTCTACTTTTTGACGATAAGCTGGGTCAGTCTTGTATTTTGGATCCGCTACCATCTGGTACAACTCATCCTTAGACGGTGCGCCCTCAACTGGTACAGACTGTGTAGGAATACGAGAACCCTCGTAAGCCTCACGTAATTTCATAAGAGCTTTAATACCATTGGCAGTACCGCCCATGTATTTAAACTCCTCAAAATCGTCTTTACCCCAAATACCCTTGTTAACTAAGCCTCTAGCCCAATCTGTCATACCTTTAATAATCTGGTCTGCATTAGGGCCAAGGGCTTGCTTTTCTTGAGCAATACTACGTTGAGCAGTCTCAATCTGCTCTTCACCCATTTTCACGATATCGCCTACTAATGTATCTAAAGCGGCTTGAGAGATGCCGTTTTCTTTAGCCCAGCTCATAACGTGCGTACGAACTGGATCATCCTCAGGGATATCGCCAAATGCAGAGGTATCATACTTGCCGTCTGCTGGGGCTTTGTGTTTGCCTGTGGATACCATCTTACGCATATCCATCCAAGACTTAGCAATTCCCTCTAAGTCTGGAGCGGCCTCGTCTTTTTTCCAAAAGTTCTCAGGCCACCAGTCGGGTCTTTCTAGTGGTTCATCATCCTCACTTGGAGCTAAATGGCTAATCTCAGTTGCCTGAGGGTTTGCCTCTTGTGTACCTTGCGTGTCCTCGATGCTAGCTGAGTCCAGTAGGCCACTTTCCTGTGGGCTGGTTGCTTCGGTATTTTCCATTTTTTAAAGATTCCTTGCTTTAAGAATCCGTGACTCTAAATCTCTAATTACGCTATTCTGACCCTCACGGTAGAACGCATAACTAGGATCGCTACCAGGCACGGCAACTGGTTGCTCTAGTAAAGTGGCACGGAGCCACTTCATTAGTTTTTCGCCATCCTCAGAGGCAAGTACTCTGAGGCATAGCTTATTCAAGTCCTCTACTGCTTGCTGGGCATCTCTTGTATCTAGCGATATCTCTTGTAGCCCAGCCCACCCCTCACTGATTACATCATCGAGTTTATTTGTCATTTATTCCTCTGGCAATTTTTGTATTTCATCTGGCATTGCAAATGGAGATTTGCCTTGTTTCATTCTAATAACTGCATGGTCGTATGCCTTTTGCAAAATTGATTTTGGCATTTTTTCCATAAAATTACTTGAGTCCATATCTGCATTAATCAAATAATTTAATTCTTTTTTATTCAAAGTAGGCACTATTAAAGGTATATCTACTTCTCTACCATTAATACCAACACCAATAGATATCTCAGTTGATATATCTCCACTAGGTCTTTTTATTTCACCAAAAAACCCTTTTCCTTTTGCAGTGCCATCTGGTCTATTACCGTAGTCCATTATTCCATTCCTTTAACGACCTCTTGTGCTACCTCTGGATTTTCCTGAGCAAGTTGCTGCGCTTGATCCATAGCTTGTTGCATCTCAAACGCTCTCTCCTCAGGGGCTTTACGTAACATCTGAGGGATACCCAGCTTGTCGCCAATGTAGTCAACGATAGCACCGAACTTAGGTGTAGCTTGACCCTCTGGCCCCATCTGAGTAGCCATCTGTACGAATTGAGTGACGTTGCTTACATCCTCCATATTTTGAGCCATAGCCAATGGAGCAACTGGAGCAACTTTAATCTCTAAACCGTTGACTTTGAGTGGCAAGTCAATTAAACCACGCTCATCCATAACAGATAAAGTCTTGGCTACAATCGGAACCATAGTCTCGTTAATCAAACGACCAAAGGCAGAGCCTAGGTTCTGAGACAGTTCTTTCATGCGCTCTACGACCTCAGTGGCAGAACGAGCAGACATATTATCGGGCGGTAGGCTCTCATCTAGCAGAATCTTTTTAATGTTCTGAACCAAATCATTTATGACGAGTTGGCTAACGTTAAAGTCACCCGCTCTTGGCAGTGGCTTTAAAGATTCGCCTTGAGGCCCACCATTCCGTGCTACTGGGATAATTGCACCAGGAATAATCTTAACTGTCGCTGGGTTCAATACCCCATCATCTGCGGCGGTATAAACGCCAGAGATGGCCATAGATGCGTTCTTTAAAACTAACTCTTTAACCTTGTTCAAAGTCTTGATGTCTGGCAATGCAGTAATGACTGGGCCACGACCATAGATTTCACCAGCTACTTTCATGTAACGGGCTACGATCCAAGGGCTTACTTTCATTCTGCGATAGACAATCTCAGACTTAGACTCTTTGTGAATCACGTGGTAGCAATAGTCGCCACGCTTGTAGTCATACACAGTGGCCTCAATAAACTCCAAGTCCTCTGTGGGTTTCATGTCAATCTTAGTCTGCAACATCGGAGGAATATTGGCATCTTTCCATTGTTGCTTAACTGCCTCACCCTTGAGACGCATACGGCGATATACGTTATCTACTTGACCATTAGCACCCTCCTCAAATGTAACGAGGTACTGAGGTACTGGAATGTAATTAATAGGCACTACGTCATCGCCTGGTTGAACCATCATAACAGCAGTACCAACTGACAAATCTAGCAAGAACTCGCCAATAGCAATGTCAAAGTTAGACTGCTTGATAGTGGCAAACATCTTATCTGTGTAGATATCCAAAGCCGCATTAGCCTCAGCCTTACGATCCTCAGGAATATCTGGGCCAGCCTCTAATCTGCACCATTTACGTTGTGGAGGGAATACGCCAGACTGGATACGGTTAGCAAAACGTTGTGTAGAGTTGATAGCAGTAGCATCAAATACACGATTCATTTTCTTAGCACCGCCACGCTTGCCGTCATAGTAACCGTCATAGAGGTTACGCTGAGGTAAAGCAAACTCATAGGCCTCATCGTATAGGTCTCTAAAGTCCTCTTTCTTTGAGGTAGCGATATCGTGTCGCTTGATAATATCCTCAGGTTTTAAGCGCATCATTTCAGCCATGTCAGTCTTTCTTATGTTTGTTTGCAAACGCTCTAGCTTGTTCTTTACTGCTAAATCCCCAAGCCTTTAGAGCCAACTTTAATCTTGTAGGCTTACCGTTCTCATCTGTTAACGGCCCAGCCATACCACCAAATCGAGCGGCAAAAGATACACGTCTAGGGTTTACGCCAGACTTAACGGGTGCTTGTAAGTTTCCACCCTCTTTGCGCTCAAAGTATTTGCGACCCGCCTCGGTCAATCCGCCTTTAGGATTCTTATGTTCTTTTCTCATTCGTACCACTCAATTAGTAATTCAGCTATGTGAGCCTGAGAATTGATATTAGTAAGTCTAAAAAGATAAGTTGTTAGTGGTTTTAGTACGTATTCGTATGTATAGCCACCGCCACCAGCACCAGTACCGCCTTGACCGCTAGTGATAATCTCACCAAAGATTTCAGTACCTAGCGCAGATACAGTAGGGTTATATACGGCCGCACCCGTGCTAGTAGTATTCAATGAACGATTACGTCTGTGGATAGTTAGCGCAGTTCCACCGCTAGTCGTTGGAGACTCATAGACGTAGAATCTTGAATCGCCACCGCATTGATAGTTAAATACTGCATGAGGAAATATGCCAGATGGCCAAGCAACTGCAATATCAAGATTGCCGTTAACGGATAAAGATGCGTCAATGTAATACACGTAATACGCACGGCCCTCATGTAAACGTAAATGGTTTACGTCAACTGTGGGGAATGGTCTGTCAGAGCTTGTTAAATACTGAACGCCATCCTTGTCAACGTAAGACGGGCTTACGTGACGTGACTTAGTATCTAGCGACTCTCGTTTGACTTCAATAGCCATTAGCTTTCGTCATCCTCGTCTAAGTCCATAGCCTTTTTGAGATCCATCTCATTAGGCTTTGAACGACCCTTTTGCTTTGCAAGCATCTGAGCTACTTTCTTATGGAAAGCAGTAGGCTTTTTGGGCATATCATCCTCGCCCTCATCCTTGCCATTACCATTCATATAGATTTCGATTTTCATTCTTTAGCCGCTCTCATGTTATCAACAAGGTTCGGATAAGGTCTGCCAGCTTTCTTAGCCATAGCTTTAGCCGCCGCCTTTTGCATAGGCGTTAGCTTTTTTGGCTTACCCAAATCTTTTGGTCGCTCTTTGTCCCAGACTTCTTTCATTTTTTGCTATATCCCGCCTCGCTCATAGCGATAGCAACTGCCTGATCCTTAGACTTTACCTTTTGACCAGAGCTAGATTTCAACTTGCCAGACTTATACTCACGCATAACTTTGGCTACTTTAGCTTGCATTTTGTCTTTCTTATCCAAGATTATTGCCTCCACCTAGGGTTTCAACACCAGCCTCAGGGTTCAGACGTGCATCTGATATCAACTGACGGCCTCTGCGTCTTGCGCCACGCATACGTGCGCCCATCTCCTCCTCAGCACGTGAGGCTTTTTGCTCTGGCTTTGCAGAATCAACCAGTGCTTGTGCTGATGCTGGGCCTTGAAATGCTTTTTCAGAACCACCCATGCCGATTGCTTTTGCAACTGGACTAACAACTCGTGCGACTGCACCACCCATGATTAACCTACCTTTCCTGTATTGCCACCTAAAGTTTGTTCAACACCCATCTCAGGTGTAAGACGTGTGTCAGCTAATAACATTCTTGAACCACCTCTCGTACGTGTTCTCGTACGTGCGGCTTGTTGCTCTGCGAGGTCTCGTTGCTCTGCCTCAGCCTGTGCCTTTAATCTTGCATTCTCTTTGCGTTGCTCCTCAATTTGAGCCATCGCCGCAGAGTTATCTGGCTTACCACCGAATAATCCACTCATCTAAAACCTCGTCATAAGTAAGTAATCAATACCATCTGGCCCATACTTACGCAAAACAGTCTCAGTATCAAAACCTAGGTGCTTTGCATAATTAATTGCCCTATTATCGTCAGTTCTAACAGTTATTTGTAATCTGTGCAATAGGAGATATCGCATAGCGATATCGCAATAGCTTTTTCCAGTCCTTAGCATAGTCGCTGGCTTTTTACGTAGCTCGTCATCAAAGATAGACCAAAGCTCGCCAACGCCGTTCCAAAACTGCACAATCCCTGTAATGGCCATAGGTCTGCCATGTATAAAGGTAGTCATAGCCGTACCGAGTTCAGCCTGACCCGCAATCATGGATCTAAGCTCTTGGCCTTTAGCCACAGCAAATAACTCAGGCTGATTGACATCCATCTGGTCAAAATGGTCAATAACAAACGGTAAAAAGAACATCCCTCTACGCTTGTGTAGCTCAGAGTTCAGGATATCGTAAGGTATCTTTGTCATCGACCGAATACATCAAAATCAGTATTAGCTACCGTTTGCGCCACAAATGTCTTAGAAGTCGGATTATTAGCCTTAGTAAGTCTGCGATGTTCACCACCACCGAGTAGCAAATAAGCAAAGGCATCGCCAATATGCGAATGTTCGTTTTTATTAGGCGAATCTTTGAATCTTTCATGCCCAGCACCTACGGATATACGTTTAAAATGATAACCACCAGCCAAAGACTTACGCAACATCTTACATTCTCGGCTTACCAATAGGCCAGGCTTGCCACCAATTAGGCGTTGCATCGGAGCGGCCGCCGCCTCTCTACGTACCATAAAGTCATTAGATGGCGTAGGTTGCGCTCTGAGTCCTAAAGTCCTTAGGTAATCAAAAGCCGTTACCTCATAAATAGCGTCTCGTTGCATACCAGCGGGGTCACCCCAGACTAATACTTGCATACCAGGATACTTAGCGTTCAAATCAGCTAGCAACTGCTGACCAAATCGCTCAAGGCCCATATCAAACGTTACAATCTCGTCTAATATCTGCCAAGTACCGTTAGGCAATCGCTGACCAATGACTGCGGCGGGCGTCAAACCAAAGTCCAAGCCGACTTGAATCGGCACACTTGGATCTAAGACTACATCGGATGACATAAGATTGTCGTCATACTCTGGCCAAACGGGTTTACCCTCTTGCACATAGGTATATTTGCCCTCGGCATAGCATCGAATCCAGTCAATGTTTTTACCGAGTAGCATCTGCTGATAGTAGCCAGGCGGTAGATTCTCTAGGTTTTCAGCTCTAGGATTAATTTTCCACCACTTGCCAGCGGCAAATACGTGGTCATTAGCCTCAGGATTATCAGGCAAATCCTCTGGACTGACCTCTATTACGCCACCAGGTTGCTTAAAGAATTTCCAAGCAAATGCGCCTGTCATCTTTTCTTTTTCAGCAAGCCTATACCACCAATGGTCATCATCCATCGGGTTTGTATCCATAATGATACCGTGCCAAGTCGCACCGCCGTCTCGCTTAGTCGGATATCTACCCACACGATGCGTCAATCCGTCAATAACGGCTTTAGGCAACTCTCTTGCCTCGTTGACCCATGCGCCTGTTAGTTCTAAAGATAGCAATTTACGTACGTCTTTTGGCTGATCCAAAGCTAGAAAGATAACTTCGCAATCAATTCCCGCCGCACCATCTCTAGCTGGCAAACGAATATGATGTGTAATCGGAGGTGTATAGAGCATTGGCCCGAATGTAGCCTCTGGGAACATATCTAACCACGTCTTAATAGTCGTAGTCTTTAGCATTGGATAGCTATTACGGACTACTGCAAAACGACTATATCGAATCCCATCAATAGGACTTGGCTTTTGTTGCAATGCTTTGATAAATATCTCTGCGCAACACGCATAAGACTTGCCAGATCCTACTGGCCCCATTAAAGCTCTTACGAAAGCCTTAGATTGTAGAAAGCTATATACAATCGGGCTATTAGAAAAGTTTAAATTAAGGCCGTCATCGGCCAACTCTTTCTTACTTTTCTCTTTGACATTAGCCATTAATCACCCTCTGGCTCAATAATTGTAGGCGGCTTAATATTCACGCCAATAACAGACGGCTTATCACTCTCTTGTGGCGCATCCAATAAACCACTAGCCTTAGCTAGCAATCTAAGCACACCCACTTTGTCATACAGCTCAATCTCAAGGTTCCCATCTCTGTTAACCTTAATACTCTTAATCGCCTGTAAAGCATGGTCTGGAATCTGATTAGCAGGCTTGACCCTGACTTTCCCATCCTCATCCCAGTCCATAATATCCGTAATCTTTGTATTGGCCATACAAAGCAGAGAGTACGCCACTGCCTCACGATTCTCGACAATGGTCGCACTTCTCTCTAGCCTCTTTTGAATACTCCGAATACCACCCCAGTTCTGCATGGATGGTATCTGATTCTTTAGATCCTTAGCAGTCATTAGAACGGCATATCGTCATTAGAAACTGTACGCTCTGGCAATCTCGGCAAATCACCACCGCCATTAGACCAGCCAGTATCAGGCTGTACACTCACGCTCATATACGCCTCACCAGCCTTAGATGTCTTTTTCCAAACACTCAAACGGAACTTAGCACCGTTTACATTCAAGCTACCAGTAAAATCAGGCTGATTGTCCTTAGTCTTTTTCTTATTAGAAAATAAAGACCCCCGATTAGTATCATCATACGTACTCATACTACCTCCACTTATGGTTGTTTAAAAGACTCATTTATAGCATCAATATACTCAGTTGTCTGCAATAAAGCAACTTTCTCACGTTGCATGAGTTCAGCAATCTGAGTCGGTGTCATTCCAACTCTCAACATCTTTAATACGAGTAAGTGCAGTTCTTTTTCCATTTTTTCTCCAAAAAATTGTGTGTACTACCCCGACCCTAGTGGCTGACGTGGGGGAGGGGTAACGTGGGTCATTTAAAATCAATGAGTTACGGAACGAATAGTGCATTGTGCTTTTGTGTTTTGGGGTACACGTCTGACTGTGCCGTATCCATACCACCGTTTGCGAACGTTACAAGCCTCTTAGCATAAGGATTCTCTGGGTTAAACCTAGGATGTTCTCTGGTTCTTTCAGTCCCTCGCTACGGATCATCTTGTATTCGTTCTGTAAGTCAGCTATCAAGTCGATGATTGGTAGCTCTGCATCTTTCGCAAGATAGATTGCATTTATATCAGCTTGATTTAATTCTCTTTCGATTTTCAAACTAGCTAATACAGCCATTGCCTCTTGCTTGTTATCCACAACTTTCTGATTAACTATATTACTTTTAGTTATATCTTTCTTTCTTTTTACTACTTTTTGATTAGTCTTATCATTCATAGACTTAACCTCCTCTTTTAGCATTAGTGGCGACTTAACATCATCTGAGAACATTGCCACGACATCCTCAGTCTTAATTGACGGATCAAAGATGATTCTTATGGTATCTGTGCGTTGGCCTACATAGCCTCTTTTGACCACTTCTACGTAGCCTTTTTTCTTTAACTTAGCTAATTGCCTTGAGATTGCTTGTGGCGTAACTTGTAGCTCTTGGGCGATTCTGCGACTGGATACCCATGTAATTCCAGCTCTGTTTGCGTAGGATGCGAATAAGCCTAGGACTCTGATTGCTTGGTTATCTAGGCTTTTGTCCCGTAGAGCTGATAGTGGCATAACGGCTATCTTTCTCTGGTCTGGCGGAGCTTGTTTTATTTTTACTTTGGGTTGTTTGGGTAGAGCAAATTCCATTAGAACCTCACCCGTATATATAAGGGATAAATCGCTTTTAAGCGATGTGCTGGTCGTTTATCTAAGGTTAAGCCATTCGCTCTCAGCAGACTAGGCCCGATTTGTTCAATGGTCATCCTTGCCGATTCACCTACGTTTATCCAGGTCTGGTAGCACTCCATTCCTGAGGGCTGGGTTATGGCCCCGTTAAATCCAATATTAGTTGATGTTTTTCTCATCTGCAATCTAGTGATATCGCTATATAACTAAATAATCTAATTTCAATGATTATTGTTATATTTCCTAATAAGCTCATTCATCATGCCAAAGCACTCTTGGAGCCTCTTAGACTCCTCAACCAGTGCTAGTTGATGCTTTAACTCTGCTCTCTCGTTAGCTAGATCCTCTAGCGCAGTGGCCGCTTTATCAATGAAGTATTGCTCCATTGGATACTCTACGGCTAGCTCATGCCTCAGATAGTCTGCTAAGGCAAATATCTCGTTATTGTTCAGTTTCATTTTTCATCCTCGTCTAATAACAACTCGTGGTCACTCACTTCATAAGTAGTCCATCTATTCATGCACTCTTTACACTCTCTGCGTCTTTTGACCCAGTTGTACATAGGATGCTCACGGCTATCCACTACTCTCGTGTCATTCTCTTGGCATTTGGGGCAATACATCTTGTTCTCCTTTATAAACCTTAGTCATTGCATCTCTGAGTTGCTGATAAGCAATCGGGCCACGCAGTTTCGATACTTCAGCAAGGTACAGTTGCCTACTTCGCTTGTCTGTGTAGTATCTAAGTACCCATCTTGCCTCTGTAAACAGCCTAAATGTCTCGCTAAATGTACTGATTCTTTCTCCACACAACATACGAACCACCCTTGCGTGTCCGTGAACTTGACCACAAGCGAGACATGAGGCATCTACTTGCTCTCCCTCTCCAATTTCCTCGTATAGCAATCGAGGCACATCCAACGTCTTTGCTTTCCGCTTGCGCTTAGTATCCACATTCCACCCTTAGACTTCTTGTGCATCTGGCACTGATTACAGTACCGTTGCCCAGTCGTATTCTCGTCAGCCAATATAGCCTTTTGATAGAGGCCATTTTTCATTTCATTACCTCTATCGTAACAACTACCTTGCCGCCTTTGATCCCATCGCCTCGTATGATGTGCAACTCATCGACCTGAGAGTCATCGTCATAGACGCCCGCCTCGCACAATGAATCCAGTACAGACTTGGCTAGGTTATCGATATCAAAGACCCGCTTACTTCGTGGCCTTATCACTAATGTCATACGCAATCTGGCATCCCCTAACTTTGGTACATTCTTTTCCACTACGATATCAGCTACTAAGCCCTTATACTCTCTGCCTTTAGGCGATAAGTACGTACTAAAACGGCCACGTCTCCAGTACGTGTTAAGACTTGGAGGGTAAGGCAATTCAATTATCAGAGTGCCAGTTTTTTCCATGAACTATCAGCCAAATACATTGTTTTGTTACGTTATAAATATCGGCAATCTTTTGCATAGATAAACCGTCTTGTCTTAATTCTCTAATTTTCTTAACTTGATCCATAGTAAGTTTTGTAGCACTAGAACGCCTCATGTTTTGAGTATGAGTAACAACTCTTAAATGGCTAACTCTGCAACAAGATCTATTGTTGCAAATATGGTCTAGTTCATAACCATCTGGAACCTTTCCATGCACAAATTCATAATAAGCTCTATGAGCTAGTATTCTTTTGCCACCATTCCACAAACGAATATAACCTAAGCGTGTAACCTCGCCTTTAGGTACATAACAATTTATTTCCATGTAACAACTCGATTAAGACGCTCGTTTAGGTCACCAGTACGGCTCAGATGTACCTTGACTGCATCGTTGATTATCTCTGCACGTGACTTCTTTTGAGCCTTAGATGCCTCATCTAATAACCTGACTACTTCAGGCTCTAGTCTGCATAAAAAAGGCTTTAAATCTCGTTTCATTCATCCTCCTTTGGTATCGGATTACGCATCCATGCGGCCGCCTCATCACATCTGGCCACTTGTGGCACAACGTACTCTACAAACTTTTGCTTTGCTTTAGGCACATAGACTTTGCGCTCATAAGGCACATCGTCTTGGCTACCAGCTCTGTATAAGAAAATAGGCTTAGATCCGTTAGAACTAGGCTTGTAACCAGAGATATAAATCAATCTATTGTCCCTGGCATACTGCAAATAGACCCGAATACTGGTAGTGCTTAAACCTATTTCGTCTGCCATCTCTTGTTGCGTCTTTGCATCAACCTCAACACAAGCTACTACTTGTCTCAATCTCTTTTTAAACTTATCATCGTATGCGTATGAACCCATATAACCTCTTGTTTTTATTAGAATATCGGGCTACTCGCTACGTCTATGTTGCATCGCCGAGAATCCCCAGCGCATAGCATCCGCTTTCACCCGATATCGCTACGATAAACGAACACAACATATAGTGCAAATAAATTATTTTCACTAAATTAGGGTTTCCCCCTATACAAACACAACATATTGTGTTTATACTTCACTCAAGCGATATCGCTTTAACCACCGAGATACAGGAGTTAATATGAATGACCAAATAATTATCAACGCCGCCAATGCGATTGTGCGTGCCATGCAAAACAACCCAGCGTGGCATATCGGAAAACACTCAGACGGATCCACAGCTTTTGATACAGACAAACTTCAAGATGAGTTGGAGTCTGGCTTGATGCCCGGCTGGTGTGGCATTAAAGAAGTTAGAGATTGCGCACTCTGGCAATG
>JACCDV010980377.1_pt1 | contig 34886 bp, 55 predicted proteins | sample 7446131 | NCBI WGS metagenome assembly JACCDV01 (sample SAMN15323448, study PRJNA562643) | freshwater metagenome | isolation source: river surface water | place: USA:Blue River Watershed | collected 2017-08-17
AAGTTGGGTATGGCTGGTCTATCTTATAGCAAGGTTGGTAGTGCGCCAACAACTCAAGCTCCAGTAACTGATTTAAGTGTACCGTACTCAGGACAAGGTTAATTATGGCTGAATTACCACGTTACCAACAAACAGGCTTATTGCCAGGTGATACCACCAGATTAGATTTTGCTGATGTTAAAGAAAGCATTAGTATGTCTAAAGGAATCCAGTCATCTTTGGACCGTATGTCCACTTTTGCATTTAAAGAGGCTGCTGAAAGAGCGCAGCGTGAGGGCGCACAATACGGTGCTGAGAATCAGCCAGGCGTTGAGCAAGTGATGTTGGCAATTGAGGAAGGTAAATCTCCAGCAGAATTGTTTGTAAAACCAGGTACTGCTTTTGGTGATGCAGCTCGTAAGGTACAAGCCACTCAATTACGTACAGAATTAGAAGTTCGTGGCCGTCAGGATTTAGCAAAGTTGTCAGCAACCTTAGAGGCTGGCCCTGTGGACATGAAAGAAGTAACCACGCAGATTAAAGGTTTGACCGATGGCTTTAGTAAGGCATTGGCAAGCATTGACCCAGAGGAGTCTCTAAGATTTAGAGCCTCTATGGCTACTGCTGGTAACGCAGTCTATACCAAGGCAACTGAGAGAGCTGCCAAGATATACCAAGAAGGATTGCAAGTATTGGCTGGTGATTCATTGGCTGCTACTTCAACCATCCTATCTGATACTTTAACTTCAGAGTCAGACCCACTTGCATTGCAAGAGCGTTTCAATGTGGAGCGCAGCCGTGTGTATGAGGTTGCCAAGCAAACTGGAGACCCAGCTTTTGTTAAGTCAACAATGGATGCGTTTGATAAAAAACGTCTAAATGCTATTGTGGATTACGTAACTAAGTCTGACTTTGCTCCTACACCTATGGCTGGCTTGCGCAGATTAGAGTCAAAAGACTTTGGTAAGTTATCCAATATTATGCAGTCCGTGGACATGGACAAGCTCCGTAAGCAATACGTTGAGCGAGCTGGTGAAACTGCAACCCTATGGAAACGTAGCTCAGAGCTAAAAGCAGCTGAGAATATTGACCTAGTTAATAACATTAAAGATGATATTTGGTCTGGCAAGATTAGCGGTCAAGTAGGCTATAACCGTATCAAGGCATTAGGGGTTACCCTACCTGATGAGGAGCGTAAGGCTTTCTTGCATGGTGACTTTGCTGGTGCTAATCCTCAGGTCTATGGTGAGTTTGAGTCTATGGCTGACCGTGGTAACTTGGGTGAAGAAGTTATTAATACCTATGCCAAAGCTGGTGTAATCAGCTGGAAACAAGCCAATGGCCTAAAGAAGATTGCTCGTGGTAATGAGCAAGATATGTCTAGTGCAAGACAGTTTGTGCAAAATAGTCTTGGCGTACCTGATATTCGTATGCCTGGATTTGGCCAAGAGAAAGCTCGTGTGGCTGAGATTAATACTCAGTTGGCTAAAGAAAAGCAAGATGCTCTTAATGCTGGTTTGCCATTCAACGCTATGGACCGTGCAATGGAGTTGATTAACGATAAGAAAACAACTCTTATTACTGAAGGTAAGAAAGCATCAAGAGAAAGTCTCAAGAAAAAGACTGATGAACTTAAAATTGAGTACCGTGAAGATTACACGGATGAGACTCTTAAACGTTTGGGTGTTAAGAGCGAAGATGACCGTAGGCGTATTTTAAGAATAACTAAGGAAATTCAAAGATGATAGACCAAAGATTCCTTGATGATTTGGCGCAAGACTTAAAGCTGCCTGAGGATACTCCTACTCCTGAGATGCAATTAGCATCTGCTAATACTGGTGTGACTACGGATGCTGGTGGTTTTGTTGGCTATCGCTTGAATATGCCTAAGGGTTTGAATACTCGTGAGAACCAAGCCAAGCAGTCAGTATTGATTGCTGATACTTTGGCTGGTGCTGGCAAGGGTGCGGTACAAGGTTTCGTTGGATTGCCAGGTGACTTAGAGTCTATTGGCCGTATGGCATTAAACTATCTTGGTTATAACGTTGATGAGAATACTGCGCTACCAACCTCTGAAGAAATTGGTAAGCGTTTAGAGTCTGTGCTTGGCCCAGTCATTCCTCCTAATCAAACTACTGGCGTACCTACCGAGGAGCGTGTAAGAGCTGCTGAAGGTGGTACAACTGGCGGTGAGATTCTTGCTCCAGGTGGACAGTTAAAAATGGCTGGCAAAGTTGTTAAAGCTACAAAGAACTTACCAGTTGGTATGAGTATCAAGGCAGTTGATGAGTCATTAGACCCATTAGGATTCTACTCAGCAGCATCTAAGGCTGTGGATAACATTGCTCAAGAGAAGGGTACTGGCGCACAGTTCTTGGCTCAGATTGAAAAGACTCCAGGTGTTAAGAAAGAGGAGTTGCTTTGGACTGGTTTGGATGACTTTTTAAAAGGTAAGAAGTCTGTAACTAAGGCTGAAGTACAAGACTTTATTAATAACAACCGTGTTGAGATTAAAGAAGTAACACTAGATGAAGGCGGTAGGCCTTATCGTTATGTAACAGCAAACGAGTGGCAAGGTGCTATTGATGATGCTGAAAGACTAGGCAACTTTGATGAGGCTGAAAGAATTAACCGTGCATGGGAAGATTTTGAGGATGGCCGTTCATTGGGTGGAGCTAAGTTCTCTAAATACACATTGCCAGGTGGTGAGAACTACCGTGAGATATTGTTGACGTTGCCAAATAAAGAGCCACAACCAACACAGCAAATTACAAACTTACTAAATGAGCGTGGAGAAATTGTTGCTCAAAGAATTGGCCCACCATCTGAAACTATGCAACAAACTCTTGCTGATAATCCAAATTATCGCATTGAATCAGGAGCAATTAATAAAGCACGTGATAGCGAATTTAGGTCTCAACACTTTGACCAGCCTAACGTATTAGCCCACATGAGAGTTAATGACCGTGTGGATGCTGATGGCAAGAAGGTTTTATTTGTTGAAGAAGTGCAGTCTGACTGGCATCAAGCTGGCCGTAAGAAAGGCTATGAGTCAGAAAATAAAGTTAAGTTAGAGACTGAACTAAAAGCTATACAAAAAGAACGTTTTAAGTTGCAAGAAGAAAAAATGACTTTAGAGGAATTGGCTGACCCTTATGTTGCCCAAGGTAAAGATGCTCCAGCAGAAATAGTTGACAAGTGGAGTTATGTATCTAACCGTATTAATCAGTTGCAATCCGCTGAAGATAGGCTTAGTAGGTCTGCTCAAAAGGGTGTGCCTGATGCTCCATTTAAAACCTCATGGCATGAACTTGCTCTTAAACGTGCTATCCAGTTAGCCTCTGAAGGTGGTTATGACCGTATTGCGTTTACGACTGGTAAGACTCAGGCTGAGAGATATGACTTGAGTAAGCAGATTGATACTATTGATTATCAAAAACTTGATGATGGCAGATATAAGGTTGTAGCTGGCAAAGGTGGCAGACCTTTAATGATAGAGGCTCTAACAGAAGATAAGCTATCTGATTTTGTTGGCAAAGATATAGCTGAAAAAATTATTAAAGGTGAAGGCAAAAAATACCCAGAGGGTAGTGTTAGTCAAGATATGACAATGTTATCTGGCGTTGATTTACAAGTTGGCGGTGAAGGCATGAAAGGCTTTTACGATACCATCCTACCTAAGTACCTAGATAAGTACGCTAAGAAGTGGGATGCCAAGGTTGGCACAACTAACATCCGTCTAGCTACTGACAAACAGGATATGGCTGACTCAGAATTGTTAGGTGAGCTTGGATTGCCTAAAGGTGGAAAGGCAATGGCCTCTGTACATTACATGGATATCACGCCTAAAATGAAGGAATCGGTATTGACTAAAGGTCAACCGTTATTCCAGATGGCTCCAGCAATTCCAGCTGGTGTGGCTGCTGGTCAACAAGAGGAAAATCAATAATGGCAATTAAACCGTTAAACGAAAGACTAGATGAGTTATCAGGTGTTGAGCAAGACACAGCTCAGTTGCCTCCAGAGACTCAGCCATTAGAGCAGATTGCTTTAGATAACGCTCCAGTAGAGTTTGAGCCAGTACAAGTTGCTGGCAGACTAGATGTATTAAAGGAAGTTTTAACAGCTCCTAAGCGTGTTAAAAAGCCTGTGATTCAAGAAGGCGCAGCAATGGAGAAGGTTGGCCCATATCAGGTCATTAAGGATGTAACTCCAGAACAAGCTGAGACAATCCTCCAAGAGACTCCTAAGATGCCTGTATCAGGTAAGCCATCTGCTGAACCTGGTGTACAAGAGACTGCATTTAACCTAGACCTTATCAAAGATGAGGATGGTGTTAAGCAGTTTATTGAGGCTACTGCTCGCAGCGTAGGCGCAGATAAGTTACAGAAAATCAGTTATACAGAGGTAGCTGCTAAGGCTGCTGAAGATGGATACGATGAGGCTTTCTTAGCTCGTATCATTGACCCTAATGCTCCTACTCTTGCAGACCCTACACAGGCTTACAAGATGCTATTGGCTATTACAGATGCTGGTAAGAGAGCCTTTGATTTAGGTGAGCAAGTAAAGTTGGCTAAAGCTGACGGTACTCTTACACCTGAGTTGGCTAGTCAATTCCAACAAGCGATTGCTTTAGAGAGCGTATTGGTTAAGGCATCTCGTGGCCGTCAGGCTGATATTGCTAGAACGCTAGGTATCTTCTCTCAAGCTCGTGAGTCATCTGCTATGCGTGGCCAGATGCTTGAAGGCTTGATGACTGAGGCTGGTGGCATTGAGTCAGTCTTTGATATGGCTAACAAGTACACAGCCCTAGACTCTCGTTCTGCTAGAGCGAACTTGTCTGAGAATATGTTTGCTAATGGGTTGACCAAGGCCAAAGATATGTGGATGAGTACATGGATTAACGGCTTATTGTCTAGCCCAGTTACTCATGCTAAGAACATTGCTGGTAATACATTCTTTGGTGCGTATCAAATCCCAGAGAGAGCTTTGGCATCTGCCATTGGTTCTGCTCGTAACCTGTTATTCAAGGGTGGTGAGCAAGGCATCAAGATGAATGAAGTCCAAGCTCAGGCCATCGGATTCCTACAAGGCATCCGTGAGGGTGGTGAGATATCTATTACTGCGTTTAAGAAGAATCAATCCACAGACCCATTTACTAAGATTGAAGATGTGCGTGTTGGCAGAGATGCTTTTGATATTGACTTTGGTGACTCTGATACAGGCAAGGCTATGTCTAGTGCCTTACGTTACTGGGGTAAGTTTGTAACTCTACCAGGCCGTGCATTGATGGCTGAAGATGAATTCTTTAAAGCCGTAGGTTATCGCATGGAGTTGAACTCTCTAGCAGTTAGAGAAGGCAACAATATGTATGACAGCTTGATTCGCTCTGGCATTGCTCCAGACGATGCCTCAAGACAATCCTCTGAGTTGGTGGCTATTTTATTGGCCAACCCTACTCCTGATATTGACGAGGCAGCTAAAGGCGTATCTCGTACTGTAACCTTTACTCGTGAGCTAGAGTCAGGAGTTTTAAGCAGTATGCAGCAAACTGCTCAGAATCCATTGATTAAGATATTTGTACCGTTTATCAAGACTCCTACCAATATCGCTTTGGAAACCATGTCTCGCACTCCAGGCTTGAACTTTGCATCTCCTAGATTCTGGGGTGACTACAACGCTGGTGGCATCCGCAGAGACCAAGCCTTAGCTCGTGTGACTTTGGGTGGTAGCTTGATTTATGCAGCTGGTAGCTACTCATTAGAGGGTCGCTTAACTGGTTATGGCCCAATGCGCAATGAAGATAAGAAGGCATTAGAGGGCAGCGGTTGGCAGCAATTCTCAGTAGTATTTGATAAGGCTGATGTAAGCCCAGAGACTTTGGCTGAGTTTGAGCAGATTACTTCTGTGAAGTATGGCCCTGATAAGGTATATGTAAGCTACGCTGGTATGGAGCCATTGGCTACTTTGTTGGCCATTGCCTCTACATCTGCTGAGTATTCTATGATGACTCCAGGTGGTACAGATACAGAGAAGATTGCTATGGGTGGTGCTTTGGGTATCTATCAGTACCTATCAGACCAGCCAATGCTACAGGGCTTTGGTGAAATCACTAAGGTATTTAGCTCAGGCAAAAAGGATGCTCCTGGTATCTTTGCTGACTTATTGAAGAAAGTAGTTAAGCAAGCGACTGAGTTTGGTATCGGTGGCTCTCCAGCTGGCGCACATAGTTCATTCGTGGCTATGGTGGAGCGTACTATGGACCCATCAAAATCTAACACAATGCCTGGCAGTATGGCTATTTCCTCTACAGAACCAGCTGCTCGTGGATTCTGGGAAGCAGTCAATTACTACAAATCTCGTAACCCATTGACTTCAGACAGTTTACCTCGTGCTTTGGACCCTATTACTGGTGACGTATTAAAGGCTGGCAAGGGTAACTTGTATGAGGCAGTAAGCCCATTCAAGACATCTGATGGCAAGTTCTCCCCAGCCCACGCTACCTTGGTTGAGTATGGCGTACCAGCCTACCAGCCTAAGCGTTCTATAGATGGCGTTGAATTGTCTGCATCTCAGTACAACCGTTGGATTGAGTTATCCACAGGTGACGGCAGACTAGCTGATGCTATTACTGGTTATGGTAAGTCTCCTGATATCCAATCCCAGGCTAATCGTGACTTGGCAAGCGTTCAAGCCATGATTGCTCAAGAGATATCTGATGCTTACGAGAGAGGTAAAAAGATGTTGGTTCAAGAGGACCCAGACTTGCGTGATGCCTTAGAAGATGTGGCAGAGGCTAAACGTGAATATGGTAAATATAAACGCTAGATTTTTTAGCAGAAATCAATTAGATTCGGATAAACAGTAAGGAATTAATATGGCTGATTACGCAATAAGTAACGTACCTCGCAGAGTGGTCTATGCCGCAAGTGGCACAGGCCCTTATGCCTTTACGTTTGAAATCTTAGACCAGACAGATATCGCAGTCTATAAAGCCAGTACCTTACTGACTTTGACTACTGACTATACAGTAACAATTAACTCTAACGGTACAGGCTCTGTAACCCTAGTGGCCTCAGCTGGTACATCTAACATCACGATTGTTGGTGCTAAGAATATCCAGCGTACCTCAGACTTTACAACTGGTGGTGACTTATTCGCTAACACGTTGAACGATGAGCTAGATAACCAGACCATCTTCATTCAGCAAGTAGCTGAGACAGCAGAGCGTGGTCTTAAGGCTCCAGTAACAGACCCTACAGATATCGCTATGACATTGCCAGCCAAGGCATCTCGTGCTGGTAAGACTCTAGCGTTTGATGCTAACGGCAATCCAGTAGTTGGTGAGGACATCGGTAACTGGCGTGGTAACTGGGCATCTGGTACAGCTTACACAGTTCGTGACTTAGTTAAGGATGCCTCTAACTATAACGTTTATCGTTGTAATACAGCTCATACATCTAGAAATACAACTCCTATTAGCACCAATGCTGACTCTGCTAAGTGGGACTTAGTGATTGATGCTGAGTACGCTGCTGACCAGGCTGATGCAGCTGCTGCTAGTGCTTTGGCTGCTCAGACAGCTGAGACCAATGCAGAGACTGCTGAAACTAATGCTGAGACAGCTGAGACAAACGCTGAGACTGCGGCTACAGCTGCGGCAAGTTCTGCATCTGCGGCTAGTACATCTGCTACTAATGCTGCAAGTTCTGCTAGTGCGGCCTCTACTTCAGCTACAAACGCTAGTAACTCTGCAACTGCTGCTGCTACCTCAGCAACTAACGCATCTAATAGCGCATCAGCTGCCTCTACATCTGCAACCAATGCGGCCAATAGTGCGACTGCTGCTGCTAGTTCTGCATCAACTGCAAGTACTCAAGCGACTAATGCTGCTAATAGTGCAAGTGCTGCTAGTACAAGTGCAACTAATGCAAGCAATTCAGCGACTGCCGCTAGCACCTCAGCGACTAATGCAAGTAATTCCGCTACTGCGGCGGCAACATCAGCCACTAATGCGGCAACATCAGCTACTGCGGCTGAGGCGGCTTTGGATGCTTTCACAGACGTTTACTTGGGTGCGTTCTCTACAGACCCTACGCTAGACAATGACGGCAACGCATTGACAGCTGGTGACTTGTATTTCAATACAGCATCAAATAGATTGAAGGTGTATAGCGGTTCTGCCTGGTTATTCGCTATCGTGGATACCACAACTGTAGTTGAGAAAACATCAACTACTGGTTCTGCCGTATTGCCTAAAGGCACTACTGCTCAGAGAGTTGCTAGTCCTCAGTCTGGGTACTTGCGTTTTAATACAACTACTGGCGCACCAGAAATCTACAATGGTTCTGCCTGGGGTTCAGTCGGTGGCGGTGCTACTGGTGCTGGTGGAGACACAGTATTCCAGGAGAACTCTAGAGTAGTTACCACTAACTACACGCTAACAGCTAATAAGTCAGCATCTTGCGTAGGGCCTATCACAGTTAATAGTGGGGTCAGCTTAACAATTCCAAGCGGTGAAAGGTTGGTCATACTATGAGTATTGTTTTAGTAGGTTCATCATCAGGTAGCATTACCTTACAAGAACCAGCGGTTGCTGGTACTACTACGCTGAATTTGCCAGCTACAAGCGGAACTGTTGTCGTAACAGGCACAACTCCTACGCTTAACGGTATTACATTCCCATCTACTCAGTCTGCTTCAAGTGATGCTAATACGCTAGATGATTATGAAGAAGGTACTTGGACAACATCTGTCCCAGTTGCTCAAAATATTACAGGCACACCATCATTAACAGAGGGTAGGTACACCAAAATCGGTCGCTTAGTAACAATTGAAGGTTATTTTTCTGCACAAGTAACATCTTCTAGTCAGATTACATACTGGACATTTACACTTCCTTTTGTAACTGCTGGTGGCAGTTCAGGTGCTTGCGGGGCGGCTAAACAAGAGTCAAACTACATCGTGGGTGCGGTAAGTGACGCAAGTGGTAGTAGTAACAACATTGCTTATTTATCGTATTCAGCGTCCGCACAATTACCATCAGGTACAGCAACACATTCGTTTTCTTTCACATACATGACATCAACCTAATTAACCAACATGGATTTGTTGGTCGGACACTAAAGGAGTTTTAAAATGGCATTAACAGAAACAGTAAGTATTGACAAAATTGAAATAGTGGGCGATTGGAATATCCAAGTTCGCCAAGCTACTGTCATTGAAAAAGATGGAGTTCAAGTAGCTCGCTCATTCCATCGTTGGGTATTAACTCCTGACTCAGACATTAGCGGTCAAGAGCAAAAGGTTCAAGACATTTGCAATGTTGCATGGACTGATGAAGTTAAGTCTGCATACGAAACATTTAAAGCGGAACAAGCCGCAAAGTTAGGAGCATAATGCCATCCATTCTAAATGCCACAACAAGCTCAGGCTTAGTAACAAGTGCTGACAACTCAGGCTCATTACAACTAGCTACTAATAATGGTACTACTGCTGTAACGATTGATACATCACAGAATGTGGGTATTGGTACTGCTAGTCCTTCAGTCAAACTACAGGTAGAAAGAGCAAGTAATTGCACAGCATATGTTAGAGCAACTGGTGGAGCAACAACTGCTTTGTACTCAGATGGCAGTACTGGTTGGGTTTATACACAATCAAATCATCCGTTGATTCTAGGTACTAATGATGCAGAGCGTATGCGTCTTGATACTAGCGGTAACTTACAATTCAACTCAGGTTATGGCTCAGTCGCTACTGCTTACGGATGTCGTGCATGGGTGAACTTTAACGGAACTGGTACTGTAGCTATTCGTGCAAGTGGTAATGTGAGTTCTATTACTGATAATGGCACAGGAAATTACGCAGTCAATTTTACAACTGCCATGCCTGACGCAAACTATTGTGCCTTAGTTTCAATTGAAGAAAGAGGAGTTAGTTGTCAGGTAGCAACGGCTGATGTTTTTCAGCAAACAACAGGAGTGGGTAGAGTTAACGTTACCCTTGGAACAGGAAATACAGGGTTTGATGCAGACCAGGTTAATTACGCAGTATTCCGCTAATCAAAAGGACTAATTATGAATCAACGAATTATCTACCCTACTGATGATGGCGGTGTTGCTATCATTATTCCAGCCGATTGCGGTTTAACTATTGAAGAAATTGCTGCCAAAGATGTGCCACAAGGCAAACCATACAAGATTGTAGATGTTGCTGACATTCCTACAGACCGCACTTTCCGTAACGCTTGGGAGTATCAAGAATGATTACCATTAACTTAGACAAAGCCAAGGCGATTACTAAAGAACGCCTAAGAGCAGAACGCACACCATTGCTACAGGCTCAAGATGTAGCATTTCAACGAGCATTAGAAGAAGGTGCTGATACTTCAGCTATTGTTGCTGAAAAACAACGCCTACGTGATATTACTAATTTAGCTGACCAAGCCACTACGCTTGATGAGTTAAAAGAATTGGGAGTGTAATTATGTCTTTAATTTTGTCAGGCACAGACGGACTATCTGATGTTGATGGTTCAGCATCTACCCCAGCTATAAGGGGTACAGATGCTAATACAGGCATATTCTTCCCAGCAGCAGACACTATTGCTTTTGCTGAAGGCGGTGCTGAAGTAGCTAGATTTGATTCAAGCGGTCGTTTAACTGTACCGAATCAGCCAATGTTTTTTGCCAGCAGAACATCAAGCTATAGCGTTTCTGCTGGTGCAAATACAATACAACTAGATACAACATCTCTCAATATTGGCAATTGCTTTAATACTTCTAATTATCGCTTTACAGCTCCAGTTGCTGGAAGATACTTCATTAGTGCCTCTTTGTCGGTTACAGGTATTAACGCAAGCCAAAACTATATAGGTCTGCTTGTTTATTTAAATGGAACGACTTATGTGAGTGGTTTTGATTGTACAAATCAAACAGGTAGTGTTTACAAGTTGATTACAGTAAATTTTCTTGTCTCCTTGTCAGCAAATGACTATCTCACTCTGGTGTCTGACTTCCAACAAAGCTCAGTAACAATTAACCACGATGATAAACGAACTCATTTAATGGGCTACCTCGTCAGCTAAACTTTTAAAGGAGACAAAATGGCAACTTACACAATTACTTTGAGCGATGCTGAAGATAAAGCATTAAAGACAGTAGCAGTATCAGCCCAAGACTGGATTGATAACGCAGTTCATGAGCGTTGCAGAATTGCTATTGACGAGATTGTCAACGCAGAGGTTCAGCGCAAACTAGATGCTGGAGAATCCATCACAGGCTCTAAAGATGACATCGTTATGGCGGCTGATGTTGAATCTGCGGCAGAACGCCAAGCGAGATTAGAATCAGAAAGACTAGCTAGAGGCTAAACAATGGCTACTATCAACGAAACTGATGCAAGACTAACCACACATGAAGAAGTTTGTGCGTACAGATATGAGACTATCAATGCTCGTCTGAAAAGATTAGAGCAGATTCTCATGGGTGCTTGTGGCTTTATCATTGCAGTCCTCTTAGGCATTGCTCTAAAGCTATGAGAACTATTAGCTACTTACTTCTTGGACTGCTCATTGGTGGGTCAATGGCTGTAGCTATGGCCCAGCCAATTGTTACAGAATCAACCAGCAAGGCAGAGACCACAGTTAAGTCTCCTCCTCCATCTGCTATCTCCCCTAACATTACAACGATTAATAACGTGATGTGTAAGGGTGGTGTATCAGCTGCTATCCAAACTCAGATTCTTGGATTCTCTGCTGGCTCTACATTTACAGACCTCAACTGCGAGATGGTCATTCTTTCAAGAGAACTATCATCTCTACAGATGAAGGCTCCAGCTGCTGCGCTACTCTGCCAGGATGCTAGAGTCTGGTGGTCCATGTGGGATGGTGGCGTACCTTGTCCGATTGAAGGTAAGATAAACGTAGAGGCTAAGAACCATTGGCTATCTAACCCTGACTTAATCCCAAGCAGACCTAAGATAAAATGAAATGGCTGGTAGCCTTACTAGCCTGTATCGGTATAGCTCAGGCTCAAGTCATTCAGCACCAGATATCGGATGACGGTCATGTACGAATCCCTTTACAGTTTCCTTTTCCTTTGCATGGCCGCACATTTACTGATAGCTTTATGTACAGTAACGGTGTTGTGGGCTTTGGCTCAGTAAATAATCATTGGTGCTGCTCAGGCCACGACCTACGTAATGCCAGAGGATATGAGTTTAACTTCTCTATCATGCCTCTACAGACAGACCTTATCAACTATGGCCAAGGCAGATTCCTAACTGAAGGCACTCCACAGTATCAGAGATATATGTGGGAGAACATCTCTGAGTATGGCGTACCAGGCAATCTCAATACCTTTGGCCTAGAGATTAGACCATCAGGATATATCGGTATCCATTACGAGAAGATTAATATCAGTCCGTGGAGACCTATCACAATGGGTATCACAGGAGATACAACTCAGGGTGAGTACACTCAGTTCTATCACGGCCCAGGGTACAGCTCAACTGTAGTACCTAGTCAGATAGTTGGCTCTACTGGAAACCTCTGCCTATCCAATCCTCTGTCAGACCCATCATGCCCAGGCTATGCAGATGCCTACTTAGCGCAGCAATGCTCTGCCAATCCTTTGTACAGTCCTAGTTGCCCTGGTTATCAGCAAGCATACTTTGCCCAGCAATGTACTTTAAACGCTCTGTATGACCGTGATTGCCCAGGATACAACGAGGCCTATGCCTTAGCTAATATCGTGGCTCCTACGCCTATTGCTATCTCTGCTCCTGTATTACAAATCAGCACGACTGGTACGATATCTGTAACCACTCCTGTCATTGCAGACCCTGTGGTGAACGAGGTAGTAACTCGGCCAGCTCCAGCTGCGAGCAACCCTGTATCTAATACTAGGAATCCTGAGCCAACTAGTCAGCCATCTAGTCAGACAGAGAAAAAGACTGAGGAGAAAAAGGACAGCAAGCCTGAGCCTAAACCTGTGGCAAAACCTCAGGTAAAAACTGCTGATGCAAAGTCAATTGAAATGCCCAATTTAACGCCAACCCCTGTTAAGATTGAGCAAGTGCAACTCATTGATTTACTTAGCAGAAAGATGATTAGTAAACCCTTGAGTACCAATGCGAGAGCTTATTACTTGATGACCATTGGTGGACAACGCAGCCATGAGGATATGATAGATGAGCAATACAGAGAAAGAAATTAGTGTAGCTGGGTTTAGCTTTAAGCTAACTAACAAGTTGATGGTGATGGTAATCAGCATTGCGCCTGTAGTTGGTGGTGCTTTCTGGGGAGCCTTTGAGGTTTATAACGACTACATGAGTATGCGTTCTGCCATCAAGAACTATGTCAGCCCAGACTTTACTGAGTACGATAAGAAGTTGGCTCTCATGGAGGAGTCCACATCTAAGGTCAATGACTATACAAGAGACATCAAGAACGACATCAAGAATGATGTACGCAGATTAGAGAAGGTTGTTGAACAGGTTGAGCGAGACGGCAAAGTGTTAGCTCGTGAAGTAGATAAAGACTTGCGTGAGATGCGCAAGGAGACTGACAACAAGATTCGCAGAGCTTTAGACAACCCACTTGTAAATAAGGAGCAGTAATGTTATCTCTCATATCAACCCTTGGCGGCCTATTGGTCTCTGGCCTACCTAATCTGTTAGGATTTTTTCAAGATAAATCTGACAAAAAGCATGAGCTAGAACTAGCCAAGATGCAGACTGAGCGTGAGCTACAGATGATGGAGCGTGGCTTTATTGCTCAAGCCAAGATGGAAGAAATCCGCACAGACCAAGTGATGATGGAGACTGATGCTGAGATGACTAAGGCTGCCTATGCTCACGATGCTAAGGTCCTTGAGAGAGCTGCTCCATGGGCCTCTACCTTTGTGGCCACAGTCAGACCAGTAGTAACCTATTTGTTTGTTGCTGAGTTGTTCATTATCAACATTGGTATTGGCTGGTACTTGTTCACTCATGGTACTTTGATTACCGATGTGGATGACTTCATCGCAGCTACAGATATGATATTCAGCGAAGATGAGATGGCTATGCTTGGTGCAATCATCGGCTACTGGTTTGGCTCAAGAGGCTGGCAGAAGAAATGAAAGTAAGCCAAAAGTGCATACAACAAATAAAGCAAGACGAGGGTGTTAGGAGTAAGCCGTACCAATGCCCAGCCTTGCTTTGGACTGTAGGAGTAGGCCATGTTATTGACCCTAACCACGCTAAAGTACCAATGGCTGATAGAAAGGCATTACCTATACCTCCAGGTTGGGATAGGGTTCTAAGTGCTGAGGAGATTGATGAGATTCTCCGTAAGGATTTAGCAAGGTTTGAGGCTGGTGTTTTAAGACTAATAAAAGTCCCATTGACACAGGGCCAATTTGATGCTTTAGTATCATTTTCGTTCAACGTTGGATTAGGTAACTTGCAGAACTCTACCCTCAGGATGAAGGTAAACCGAGGTGATTACGAGGGAGCAGCAGAGCAATTTTTAGTATGGACTAAGGCTGGTGGCAAGGTGTTGCCTGGCTTGGTCAAGAGAAGAACCCACGAGAAAGAAATGTTTGAATCTTAACTAATAGGGTGCTAAGAAGATGAAGTTAGTTACTCCACAAACTGTACAAGCAGTCTATGAGATGCTCATCCAATTGCCTCCATTCAATCGTTGGAACTTACCTCCATCTAAGCACGTAAACTTTGAAGTAACCAATGACCCCACGTGCTACGGTGAGTATGAGCCTGAGCCTCATACCATCAGAATCTCATCAGCCAAGCTAGGCTTTTTAGATAACGTCACTCGCACAATGGCTCACGAAATAATCCACATGAGACTGTACATAAAAGGCAGCAAGAGCTGGGACAAACACGATACGGTATTTAATAACCTATCACATAAGGTAGCCATGCAATTAGGCTATGACCCCAAGGAGCTTTAATGGTTCAAGCATCATGTAGTGAAGTAGAGTTCATCAGATTATTCAAGGAGCTTGGCTCTCCCCAGGCAGTTGCAAACTACTTAGGCGTGAGTGTTCGTAACGTTTACCGTAGGAGAACCGACCTCGCTAACAAAGGTATTGTCCTAGAGACTACCAATGCTAGTGGCAATACGGTCAAGTACGATAGAGAAGGTCTAAAGCAAAGACTAGAAAAGCGCATTGCTCAAGCAGAGCATAACGTCAGACGTGGTATAGCAATGGAGAAGGGTAGAGTGATTGTATTCTCTGATGCCCACATCATCCCTGGATACAACACGACTGCATCCAGAGCCTTGATTGAGATGATTAAAGAGTTCAAGCCTGAGGTCATTGTCTGTAATGGAGATGCCTTTGATGGCCAGAGACTCAGCAGATTCCCACGCTTGGGATGGGACCAGACCTTTACAGTCAAGCAAGAGTTAGAGGCTTGCGTTGAGTATCTGACTGAGGTTGAGAACGCATCACGACATAAGTCTAATCTTATCTGGACTCTTGGTAATCACGATGCTCGCTTTGAATCCATGCTTGCTAACAGTTCTGCACATAACTATGAAGGCATCAAAGGGTTTACCCTTAAAGACCACTTTCCATTATGGCAATCTTGCTGGAGCTTTTGGGTCAATGATGATACGCAGATTAAGCATCGTCACAAAGGTGGCTACAACGCTGGCCGTGCTAACGTACAGGCAAGCTCAGTACATACGGTGACTGGTCATACCCACGTATTGACCGTGCATCCATTCACGACATTGAACCCAGCTTTCAGAATGGGAACCATCTATGGCGTACAGACTGGATGCCTGGCCAATCCTTATGGACAGCAGTTCAGTTACATGGAGGACTCAGCAAGAGACCACAGAAGTGGCTTTGCTATGTTGACCTATGACAGAGGGCAGCTGCTACCACCAGAGCTAGTACAAGTTTGGGATGAGGAGAACGGTGAGGTTACTTTCCGTGGAAAGATTTGGGGGGTCTAAAGGATAGCTATTAAACCAGCTAGATACATTAGAACTGCCACAGCCTCTACAAGCAACAAGGCATTGTCTCGGTATAGGTAGCCTTGGACTGTCCACAGAAAGCTGCCTACAAGCCCAAAGAATAAGTTTAAAGGGTATATATTTAGACTGGTCAAGGCTATACCAATCAAACACAGTACAGTCCCTGACCATCTAATCATTTATTGACATCCCCAGTAAAGTCCTCTGGATAGTTTAAGGTTGGCTTACCCATTGCAGAGCAGAACATATCTAGTTGCAATGCAATATCCTCCATGCTATCAGCAACAATGGTGGCCACGCCATAAGCGTAGGGTGTGCCAGCTGTATCGTAGAAAACTTCAGCCAACTCCAGCTGCTCAGAGCCAAAGTCATCAACTAAATTAATGATTCTATGATTCCACATGGCTCCTCCTAGCTTGCATCAATCATTGTTCTGCGTTTAGCAGTAAAGGCGTTCATGCCAGAGATTTGTACAGGGTTCATCTTGTCAATGATATGCTTGTTAGCTCCGTGCAACTCCTCTAGCTTTTGACGTTTGGTATCTTTGGTCAATGATTTAGATGCAGCTACCTTATCTGCCATTGCATTGTAAGCCTCAACCCACTCAGTCATACTCTCAAACAAGGTATCATCCTTGCCTGGGATGCGCAGAGCTAATCTCAAGACTGGTTCTATGTTCTCAGGAAGTGTTGTATTTACGCTACTCTCTATAATATTTTTTGCCTTATTTTCCAAAACACTTGCATCAGTCTTGGCAAAGTTGAGAGGATTAGCTACTGGTGCTGGTCTGCCTTTGCTTGCTGCGTTGCCATCGTCATCCTCTGGAGCGATGCCACAGGCTGCCATGAGTGAGTAACGTCTAGCGTAGGTAAGTGCAGAGCCATATCCCTGTGGGTCATTCTTAGCAGCTGGTACGTGCAAGATGCCACAGCTAATAAACTCTCCAGAACCGTGCATAAAGATGGTCTCTACTGATACACCATCATCACATGGGTGACAGTTCTGTATCAATGCAATGCCGTTGTTATTCAGCGCATCAATGACGGCTTTAATGCAAGTGGATAGGTCAGCGTACTTGGTTTTAAAGAAAGGGTTGTTAGAGTCCTTTAAAGCTGGTGCAAAGGTCTTTTGTGCCTCTACTAATGCTGCTGCAATATTCTTCATTTCAATTCCTTGATTGTTAGTGTTGATTGTCTTACTGTGTACGCCTCTTTGGCTGGGACAATGCGAGCTACGGTTGCTTTGTAGCTGCGTGTTGGCCATGAGATTTGATACTTGCCAGCGATGCCGTACTTATGATTCTTGAGAATCTCCATGAGCTGAGTCTGAGCTTGCTCATTTTCTGCCTCTAGCTTTGCTGCCTTGGCTTTGTTCTCCTGGATTAGCTTTGCCAACTCCTCTGCGTAGTCATCCAGTTTCAATGGCTCCTCATCCGTAGCATCTGAGTAGGTACGAGCTGCATCCTTAGGATTCTGTACTGGGTAATAATCAATCTCCCCAGTATTTTTGTACCTATCAAGACGGTCTTGAAAGTCTTTGGATACTTTCTCAATCGTCTCCAGAGTCTGTGGATGCAAGGCAAATACAAAGATACGCAACTCTGTACCTTTGTATAGCGTAGCAATCGCTCCCCATTGGGCTTTGTAAATAGCCATCTGAGCTTGCAGCTGTAGTGGGCCACGCCATAAGGGTGGCACATCCTCAGCATCCATCGCTGTTAGCTTTGCCTCTAACACTCCTGTGCCATCAAGCCTGATAGAGTCCTGGCCAACAACATAGATACCACGCTCAGGGTCTGAGAACAACTCCTCTCCATTGCCAGTAGCCGTACCGTCTAAGCTACAGCTGATAGGCCAATCATCGTGGAAGTAAGCCTCCTCGTGGTTGTAGTCTAGCTGGCTGCATCCTAGACGGTTGGCTGCCTCCATGAGAATGGTTGGCTCTAGCTTGTTACCCCATTCCATTGATTCATTGCTGATGTCTGGTGGTTGATTGCCTTTGATGGCCTCAATGGACATAAGCAACTCATCATTGGCAGAGCGATACTTGCTCATTCCCATAATTGCTGGGAGCCGTGATGCTGATAGCATCGTGTTTGGTGTGAGTTTACCGACCATTATTCTCTTTCTTCTGCGTTGATGAGTGTGAGTGTGTGCTGTAAAGAGTTGGCCACTCTGACAAAGCTCTCTGAGTATTGCTCTGCAATCTCAAAATTTCTGACTGTAGTGGCCTTATGAATCTCTCTTATTAAGCGGTTTGATTCCAAAATCAATTCAGAATAATCCATTATTTCTCTCCCATGTAAACGTACTTGGCCCAGCGTGACTCATCATTCTTCTCTGTAATCGTGTTGATGATGTGATGCTCTTTCAACACATAGATGTAATGCGCCAGGCGTGTGATGCCGTACTTCTGAATGGCATCCCAAGATGTAATGCTCTTTTTCTTTTGCAAGTGAGCAAGGACTTGTTCTTTTTGTGTACGTGTTTTAGACATTTTTCCCCTCATTTCTAGCAGCTAAGTGACGATATGTAGCCCACTTCTCTTGATGACGTGGGTCCTCTGATGGTGGCATCCAGCCCAAACGTTTTAACGTATCCAAGATGTTTGTCTTGGCAGCTGGGATGTACGGCTTGTCAATGTTATCTAACCCTCTCATTTACACTCCTATCGCAACGATGATTATGAAAGCGATGAGACTTACCGTTGCCAAAGCCATATCGCTGATTGATTCTTTTGGTGCTACGCACAAATCTTTTGCTGTGTAGTCGTACTTATTCATTTTTCAAAACTCCTCATGTATTTATCAATTAACTTCTCACGCTTACGTCTCAACATCTTTTTGTGTACATTGGGAAACAACTTAATAAACCAATGACGTATCCACAATATTGATATCCCAATAATCATTAGGATTGCTAGGCCTCCAACTACCAGGTAAGCAACTGCCAATATGTACAAAATAAGTTCACGCATACTGCACCTTTCTCATCAATGTCCCAACCTGGGATGGATGCCATTGAGTGTTACCTCTTGGCGTTTTAAACCCTCTCTGGCTCAATACCTGAGCTACTGAACGCAAGTCCATGCCAATGAACTCCTTGATTACTGGAGCCATCTGCATCACATAGCTATCAACACGGCTTTGAATAGCGTTTAAACCAGCCTTAGAGCCGTTCTGTGGAGCTGGACTACCTAACTTAGTGCCACGAGCTTTGGCCATCTGTAGGGCTGATTTAGTGCGTTCTGATATCTTCTTTGCCTCCCACTCAGCAAACACAGCTGCCATCTGTAGGAATGTACGGTCAGCCTCAGGCATATCGGCAGCAATGAACTGCACGTTTGACTCTAATAAACCTGAGATGAAGTGAACGTTACGAGCAAGACGGTCCAGCTTTGCAATGACCAATGTGGCTTTGTGCTTTTTAGCAAGAGCCAAGGCCTGTGCCAACTGTGGGCGGTTGTTCTTGCGACCAGACTCAACCTCTGTGAACTCAGCAATGATTGCCTGGTCTTTAGTGAAAGCCTTAACGGCTGCTTGTTGAGCCTCAAGGCCAAGGCCTGACTGGCCCTGACGTTGAGTACTTACACGATAGTAGGCTACGTACATATTAAGCCTCCACTTTGTAAACTGAAAGGCTTTTTGCATCATGCTTTGCATCAACACCAATAAAGCAACAAGTATCGTTTGCCATTGGGTCAAAGCTCCAACCATTGTTTAGGTATATAAACCAGCCTGATTCACCATCAATGCCGTCTATAAAATTGATTGACTCTATTGAGTCTTTTGGTAGGTTTGTTAATAACTTCATTCTTAACTCCTGTATCTCGGTGGTTAAAGCGATATCGCTTGAGATGAAGTATAAACACAATATGTTGTGTTTGTATAGGTGTTTACCCTAATTATTTAAAAATATTTATTTAGCCTTGCACAATATCTTGTGTTTTGTTATCGTTTGCCTGAGCGAAAGCGGATGCTATGCGCTGGGGATTCTTGGCGATGCAACATAGACGTAGCGAGTAGCTCAAACCTTAATAAAAACAAGAGGATGTATGGAAAAAGGTATTAAATTTAGAGCATTGTGCCAGGACATTCTGGCCACCATCGTGCATGAAGGTAAGTCTGGCGCACAAATCTGTATTGAATGTGATATTGCAATGAGTACTTTTAAGAACTACTTGGCTTATATGCGTGAGAAAAAGCTGGTCCATATCTGTGGATGGCGTAGAACTCCAGGCAGTAACAGGCCAATAGCCCTTTACAAGTTTGGTTTTGCAGAGGATGTGGAGTTAGAGCGTAAGTCTGGCTATGTGCCAAAGGCCCAGCGTGGTGGCTATGAGACTGTGACCCCTAAGATTCCTAGATGTGACATCGCAGCTGCTTGGATGCTCAACCCAATAACGGAGGATGTATGTCAGAGTTAAAGCCATTCCTAGTAAGGCTCAGGCCTGAGGTGGTGGAGTTGTTAGCCAAGGCCTCACAGGAGCAGAAAAAGACCCAGGCTGCCATCATCAATGAGATTCTGAAAGATGGCTTATCAAAGCATGGTGACTTGAGCAGCCGTATCAATAGGTTGCTTGGATGATTCTATTAAACCTACCGTATGCGCCATCAGTTAATACGTACTGGAGGCGTGGCAGATTCAGTACTTATCTATCTCCAGCTGGCAGAGAGTACAAGAAGGCAGTTGCAGAGTATGTGATTGAAAGCAATACACCAAAGCTAGGAGATGCAAGATTGAAAATGACGTTAATTATCAGGCCCAGGAGCAAGCGTATCTTTGATATTGATAACCTTGCCAAGTCTGTACTGGATAGCCTATGTGATGCTGGTGTGTACGATGATGATTCCCAGGTGGATGAGTTGCACATCATCCGTGGAGAGCCTATCAAGGGTGGCCGCATTGTCGTAACGATAGAGGTAATGGAATGAGCCACGAGAAGGATGTATATACCAAGGCCATCAAGGCTGAGGAGAATGTAACAGGCAAGCGTTGGTGTTCACAATGCCAATATGGAAAGTTAGCTAAGGGTGGTCAATGGATACTAAGCCTAAACGGCCAGCAAAGAAGATGGATGTGCAAAGAGTGTTACGAGAGGAAGTTAGCGAGGGAGAGCAAGTAGATGAGAGATGCCTCGCTTGTGGTCAAGTTCATGGACCCACCAGGATACTTCGTTTGCCAACTGGGAAACTTGTCTCAAGCTACTCAGAGGAATTTAGGATGTACACAGAGGCCAAGTGGGTGTTCAAGCGATTCAGAACAAAACGTACACGGCAGCTGTACCTTGCGGAAGTGGCAAATCTGCGTGGCAAAGCTGCTTATGACAGACTCAGAGATGCAATGACAGAGATATGGAGACGAGAGAATGATATGCCCTAACTGTGGAAACCATGAGATTGTGGTCAAGGATTCCAGGGACCATAAGGAATACAACTGGATTAAGCGTAGGCGTGAGTGCCACAACTGTGAGCATAGATGGAATACGTATGAAGTACCTGAGAGTGAACTATCCGTGGAGGAAGAATGATGTTGAATAACAATGAAGTGTTTGCCCTGGCAGACTATCTGAGACACCAGCTGGCAATAGATTATCCAATGGAGCTGTACTTTGTGGAGAAGGCTGCACAGGCATTAGAGGACTTGGCTAATGAGAGAGCAGAACTGAAGGCAGAGATATCCTTATTGAATACGCCTATCAATATAGGTAAAAACGATAGTAATTAATCATTGATATAAATGACAAACTCTGCTAAAAACTTACCTGACGGAGCCATTACCCAGCTCTCAGGAATGGAGTGCTACCAGACCTGGATAAACGTAGGTGAATCAGTAGGGATGACCATTGTTCAATCAATCGGACCCACAGTACTGGAGATAGTGAGACATTACTATCCAACCTTAGATAAACGACCAGCACATCACGAAAGTGATTTAACCCTTTTTTTATGGGGTTAGGTTCTTATGACGTTTACGATTCCAAAACAACCAAAGATTAAGTTAAAAGCTAAACCACCAGACCAGAGAAAAATAGCGGTCTTACCACTACGAGCTTTAAGAGATAAGACTTTATATAATCAGTCTATTAGAGTACTTGGCCTACTTTGTAGTTATGCCAACAGAGCTGGAATTACCTGGGTTGCTGGCACAACACTAGCCAAAGAGCTAGGAGTATCCAAGTCAGCCATCAGCCAACAGATGCGACAGCTCAAACAGAAAGGCTATGTGGAGGTTATCAAGCGTGGCTACATGGGCCAACGCACAGATACCCTACGAATCATCTATGACCCAGATATATCAGCAACTGATGCCCTTGCAATGCTCGGCAATCAGGATGAATTGAAATCACCAACGATGTTAAAAGAGGAGCTAGACCGTATGAATGAAAAGCCATTATCAAAACCTATTAAGAAGTCTAAACCAATAGCTAAAAGCAATAAGGTTAATGAGACTATCAACGATAACAAGACGAAGGACATACAGGAGATGTATGTAAGATGGTTTAAAGAAGAAAAGGTAATAAGTGAAAATGATAAAGATGCTGTGATGTTGGTGCAACGCAGTAATGTTGCATGGCAACAATACATGGAGCAGCTGGATGCCCAGTTCAGAATGATAGTGAGTGAGGGACTACGGAAACCAGACGATGTACTGGCACTAACAGTCAGCATCCTTGCAGATAAAGGCTTGTAACAAACCCAAATGTCCGTATGGGAATGGGACAAGCAAGGGGTGGGGTGGCAATGCGAAATAATGAAGGTGCATCGGTTGGCTAAGTCATTGATTTAATTAGACCCACCTTATCCCCTCCCCCCATCTGCCACTAGGGTGGGGGTACCACACACAATTTTTTGGAGAGAAAACATGGAAAAGTTACACAATCTAGTTCTTGAGATGTTGAGAATGGGAATAACCCCAGAGACAATATCTGAGATGTTGCAGAAGGAGAAAGTTGCGCTATTACAGACAACTGAGTATATTGATGCTATGCGAGAGCATGATTTCAAACCATAAAAAAGAGAGGTTAAAAAATGAGTACTTTTGAACACAAAGAAGGTAAAGGTAGTTTGTTGATTAATACCTATAAGAAGGATGACAGACATCCTGACTTTAAGGGCAGTATCAAGATTAATGGCCAGACGTATCAGATAGCAGCCTGGCGCAAGCAGACTAAGAACGGTACAGATATGTACAGTATTTCTGTAGAACAGGGTTGGAGTGGTGGGGGAGGCAATTTGCCCAGAGTAAGCGTACCTGACCCAGACTCTGATATGCCATTCTGATGACTACAAAGGATGAGTTAAAGAATCAAATCCCCTCCATGCAAAACTGGGGTGGGATTAGGTCTATCACTAAAAGGTTAGAGCGAAGTGCCACGATTGTAGAGAATCGTGAGGCAGTCGCTTATACCTTGCTTTGTATGGCCAATACGAAGATTACAGACATTATGGAATGGGATGCAGCTGGTAATGTCTCAGTTAAGTCCGCTAAGGATATTCCAGAACACGCTTTACAAGCTATTAAGAATATTCGTCAGAGAACTGATAAGGATGGCAACTCAACGATAGAGATTGAGATGTTTGACAAGATTGGTGTACTGAGAATATTGGCTAAAGCTAGTGGCCTATTGGATGCGCCAGATGAATCTGATAAGCCGTCTGTGATTGGAGTCAATATTAAACCACCAGACATAATTGATGTGGAGGAAAGATGATAGATTTAATCAATGTATTTTTAGCTGTATTAATTGCCTTGGTATTGGTTCATTATGTGCGCCAGTACTATCACTTAGTGGCATGGTTAAAGACCCATGCGCCAATGACTTGGGATACATATAAACGCTTAGGGAAGTAATGTCTAACGTCAAAGAGAAAAGTAGTAAGGCATTGCCTGAGGGTGGGATTAATTTAAACTTTTCTAAAAGCCCAGAGATTTATAAGTTCTTACAATCCAAGGCGTTTGTCCGTGCAGTCATGGGTCCTGTGGGGTCTGGTAAATCGTATGCGTGTTGCGCTGAGATATTTATCAAGGCTTTACAGCAAAAGCCCTCCCCTATAGACGGCATCCGTTATAGCCGTTTTGCAGTTGTTCGGAATAGTTATCCGATGCTTAAGACTACCACAATTAAGACGTGGTTGGATATGTTTCCTGAGGCTACTTTTGGGCCAATGCTCTATACACCTCCGATTACGCATCATATCCGTCTGCCAGCCAGAGATGGAGCAGCTGGTATTGACTGCGAAGTTATCTTCTTAGCCTTGGACCAGCCAAAAGATGTCCGTAAATTGCTATCTTTGGAATTAACTGGTGCTTGGGTCAACGAGGCACGAGAGTTACCAAAGGCTGTGATTGATGGTCTTACGCATCGTGTAGGTCGTTATCCTACAAAACGTGATGGTGGTGCAAGTTGGCACGGCATTATTATGGATACCAACCCTATGGATGATGACCATTGGTGGTACAGGCTTGCTGAAAAAGAAAAGATGACAGGTGCTTACGCCTGGAAGTTCTTTAATCAGCCTGGTGGCGTGGTTGAGGTAGCCCATGAAGATTTACCTGAGAATCCTGAGGCCAATGACCATATCTTTGCTAGTGGCAAGTGGTGGAAAGTCAATCCTAGAGCTGAGAACCTAGAGAATTTACCAGCTGGTTACTACCAGCAGATGCTATTGGGTAAAAACTTGGACTGGATTCGCTGCTACGCAGAGGGTAAATATACCTACGTTCAAGAGGGTAAGCCTGTCTGGCATGAATATGATGACAACTTAATGAGTGGGGATGTGGTTTTAGACCCTACCGTACCAATTCAAGTGGGCTTGGACTTTGGTTTGACCCCAGCTGCTGTGGTTGGCCAGAGATTGCCGTCAGGTGTATGGCAGATTCTTGATGAGATTGTTACTTTTGACATGGGTCTTGAGCGATTTGGCCAGCAACTGCTGTCTGAATTGAACGCTAAGTTCCCTGGTATGCAAGTATTGGTCTGGGGAGACCCAGCTGGTATGCAAAGAGATGCGATTTATGAGGTAACTGCGTTTGATTACCTAAGAACTCTAGGGCTTAGAGCGCAGCCAACCCCATCTAACGACTTTAAAGTACGTAGAGAATCAGCAGCTGCTCCGATGCAACGCCTAATCGGTGGTAAGCCTGGTCTATTGGTGAGCCGTGAGTGCAAGATGTTGCGTAAATCCCTGGCTGGTGGCTACCATTTCAAGCGTATTGCTGTGGGTGCTGGCCATGAACGGTTCAAAGATGCGCCAAATAAGAATGAACACTCCCATATCGGTGATGCTTTTGGCTATTTGTTGCTCGGTGGTGGTGAGCATAAGCGATTAACCAAGTCTAGTGACCTAAGCAGCAAGACTTTTGTAGCTCAAACTGTGGCTAATACAGACTTTGATATCTTTGGCAGATGATAAAAATACCGTATGACGTTTTAAATAAAGATATCCATAAAAGAAAAGGGATGTTCTTTATGCCGTTTGTGATTGACCACTATGACCAGATGGATGTACGGCAGCCTGAGTTGTTGGCTGTGGCCAGAGGTTACGAGTTGCGCCAGATGATTGCTGGTCAAGCAGACATGGGTACGGCAATGACTACCTTTCTACACGGTAAACCGATTGCCATCACAGGGGTCGTTTACTTTTGGAATGGCGTTGGTGAGCTGTGGTCCTTGTTTGATGAATCAATCAGACAAAAGCCAGCGACTATGCTTAGAACTGGTAAATCATATTGCGATATCGCAGTTAGATATCTCCACTTGCACAGATTACAAATAACTGTTAGAACTGACGATAATAGGGCAATTAACTATGCAAGGCATCTTGGTTTTGATACTGAGGCTACCTTGAAAGAATATGGCCCAGACCGTGTGGATTATTTATTGATGACGAGGTTTTGATATGGGTGGATTATTTAGCAAGCCTGACAACTCTGCTGCAATAATGCAGATTGAAGAACAGAAAAAAGAGAACGAGAGATTGCGTATGCAAGCCGAGTCTGAGCAAAAGGACTTAGCTGCACAACAAGCAGCTCGTACTCGTAGCCGCACTCGTGGCGGTAGCCGTATGCTTTTAGCAGATACACGCCTAAACCCTGAGGCTGGTATTGAGCAGAAATTAGGGTCTAACGGAATGGGAGCATAATCATGGGTGGCGTAGTTTCAGCAGTAACAAAACCAGTAGCAAAAGCATTTGGTGGCGGTAGCTCACCATCTCCAATTGTCCAGGCAGTTGATAATCAAATTGATAAAAGAGCAGAGGCCAAAGCATCTCGTATGGATGAGGAGCAAGGCGCAAGGATGCGTGGTGCTAGACGTAGAGGCCGTCAGTTGTTGTCTGATGCTCGTCTAAATCCTGAGGCTGGTATTGAAACCCTTGGTGGAGGCAATAATCTTGGATAAGATGAAGTCTAAAGTAGCCAAAGTTATGCGAGAGTATAAGGCTGGCAAACTAAAGTCTAGCTCTGGTGACAAGGTTAAATCTCAAAAGCAAGCCGTAGCGATTGCTATGTCTGAGGCTGGAATGGAGAAGAAGAAATGAAAGCTGGACTTTATGCCAATATTCATAAAAAGCGTGAGCGTATAGCTGAAGGCTCTGGTGAGAAGATGCGTAAGCCTGGTGCTGAAGGTGCGCCAACTGCTGATGCGTTTAAGAAAGCAGCTAAAACTGCAATGAGACCAAAGGCTAAATAATGAAGATTGAAATCTATCTAAACGGTGAAGGCAATGATGAAGGTGAAGAAGATATGCCTCGTAAGCCTACTGCTTTCCATAAGAAAGTAGCTTTAATGTTAGCCAAGCAAAAAGGTCGCTCAAAAGCAAACGAGAAGGACCTTGAGAAAGCTATGGACTTAGATGAGGAAGATGACAGCTAATGGCCATTGAAGTCAAACGTGAGTCGCTAGATACAAAAGCTCGTCATGTAAGTCCAGCTTATGTGGATAAAGACGGTGTTCATTACCTAGCAAGCTCTGATAAACCATTCCCTACTGTGGATGTAAACCATTTACGTTTACACGAGGGCAGAGCGTATTACGTTTATCGTGTTGAGACATCTTTAGCCGTCAACGGTCATCTTGATATCGCAGTTGCTTGGCCGTCAGGAGTATTCCCTCACGCAGTATTTAACTATCAATGTGGTGGTGATTCAAGATTCTACGTTTATGAGGCTCCAACAACTAGCGGTGGTACTGCTTTAACCATTCACAGACGTAATCGTGCATTGGATACAACCAGTACTGGTGCGGCTGTCTATGCTCCAACTGTATCTAATTTAGGCACAGAGATTTTTGGTGAGATTATTACTAGCGGACAAGGCGGTACTGGTGCTGGTGGCGGTGGTTATACATACGAGTATGTGCTTAAACCTCTAACAACTTACTTATTCAGATTAACAAACATTAACTCTCAGGCTCACATAGCTGAGTTATTGATTGAGTGGTACGAATGAAGAAAGAGCATAAGAACCCTAAGGGCGGTCTTACTGAGGCTGGTCGTAAATACTTCAAGAGAACTGAAGGTGCGAACCTCAAAGCTCCAGTTAAAGAAGGTACGAATCCTAGACGTGTATCTTTTGCCGCAAGATTTGGTGGAATGAGTGGCCCATTAGTTGATGAGAATGGTAAGCCAACAAGATTGAAGTTAGCCCTAAAGGCTTGGGGTTTTGGTAGCAAAGAGGCAGCTCGCAACTTTGCTGAAAGAAATAAGAAAAAGGATTGATATGGCTGAAATGATGCGCTTAAAACCAGAAGATATTATCAAACGTCACGACATTGCTCTGGCTAAGAAAGAGGATTTCAGAGACTTGTACGATGAGGCTTATGAGTTCGCTCTACCTCAGCGCAATCTTTATGACGGCTACTATGACGGTAAGCGTGGTGGTGCTAAGAAGATGAACCGTATCTTTGATGCAACTGCTATCAGCTCTACTCAGCGTTTTGCTAACAGAATTCAGTCAGGCGTATTCCCTCCCCAACGTAAATGGTGCAGACTAGAGTCAGGCCCTGATATTCCAGAGGAGCGCAAGGCTGAAGCCAATGCAGCATTAGATGTCTACACAGAAAAGATGTTTGCAACTGTCAAGCAATCTAACTTTGACATTGCTATCGGTGAGTTCTTACTTGATTTGTCAGTTGGTACAGCTGTGATGATGGTCCAACCAGGTGATGACGTAGTACCTATTAACTACATTCCAGTACCTCAATACCTTGTAACTTTTGAAGAAGGTGCGAATGGCCAGGTTGATAACGTGTACAGACGTATGCGTTTGAAGGGTGAGGCTATCCAGCAACAATGGAAAGATGCTGTAGTACCTCCTGATTTGCAGAAGAAGATTGATAACAAGCCTACAGAGGATTTAGAGTTCATTGAGGCCACAGTCTATGACTACAAACGTGGTGACTATTGCTACCATGTGATTCACAAAGAGTCTAAGGCTGAGATTGTTTATCGCAGAATGAAGTTTAGTCCGTGGATTGTTGCTCGCTACATGAAGGTAGCTGGTGAGATTTATGGTCGTGGCCCTGTTATTACTGCATTGCCAGACATCAAGACCTTGAATAAGGTTAAAGAATTAGTATTAAAGAACGCCTCTCTAGCTATCTCAGGCGTTTACACAGCTGCGGATGATGGTGTATTGAACCCAGCAACTGTAAAAATTATCCCTGGTGCGATTATCCCTGTAGCTCGGAATGGTGGCCCACAAGGCGAATCATTGAAACCACTACCTCGTGCTGGGGATTTCAACGTATCACAGATTATTATCAATGACCTAGTGCAGAACATTAAGAAGATTCTGCTAGATGAGTCTTTGCCTCCAGATAATATGTCTGCTCGTTCTGCTACTGAAGTTGTAGAGCGTATGAAAGAATTGTCTCAAAACCTTGGCTCTGCCTTTGGTCGTTTGATTAACGAGACGATGGTTCCGCTAGTTGCTAAAACTTTGATGGTAATGGATGAGCGTGGCATCATTGATATGCCTCTCAAGGTAAACGGCTTAGAAGTTAAGGTGTCTCCAGTAGCTCCATTGGCTATGGCTCAGAATATGGAAGATGTGGGTAACGTCACTCAGTTCGTGCAGATGGCCGCACAGATGGGACCTGAGGGACAAGCAACTCCTAAGTTTGGTGCGATTGTGGATTACATCGGTGACAAGCTAGGTATCCCAGCATCACTAAGGGTTTCCCCTGAGGAGCGACAGTTCAATATGGAGCAAGCAATGGCTCAAGCTCAACAAATGGCTCAGGAAAACCCTGAGGTTGCATCCGAGGTAGTAAAAACGATGGGGTAGTGAATGGCTAATAAAAAACTTGATGAAGTAATTAGTGAGGGATGGGCTGGCTTACAAGAGCAAATGACAGATATAAGGTCAGCCGAGCAAGCAGTTGATGATTTGAATAAGCTCTGCCTTAGAGTTCTTGCCTCTGAGGATGGAGAGAAATTAATGAAGTGGTTAAGAACTACTTTGTTAGAGCAACCTGTAGCCGTGCCAGGGAGCGACTCTAGTTATGCCTACTACCGTGAAGGTCAAAATAGCGTAATTAGAGATTTAGAGTCACGGATTTTAAAAGCAAGGAATATGTAAAATGGAAAATACCGAAGCATCCAGCCCACAGGAAGGTGGCCTACTGGACTCTATTAGCATGGAGGACAGCCAAGGTACACAAGATGCTAATCCAAATAGTACTGAGATTAGCCATATTGCAAAGAGTGAGGATGATGAACCCCTAGATAGACCAGACTGGTGGCCTGAGAACTTTTGGAAAAAAGATAGCTCAGAACCAGACTTAGAGGGCATCGCTAAGTCATGGATGGATATGCGTAAAATGGTCTCTACTGGCAAGCATAAAGCTCCAGCAGACGGCAAGTACGATACATCTGCCTTTGGCGATACCCCTGAGGATGACCCAGTTCGTAACCATGTAATGTCATGGGCGCAAGAGAATGGTATTTCTCAAGCAGCTTTAGACAAATTGGTGGGTGAAGTAGTTAAGATGGGTGGAGAGAAAGTGGAATCTGCACAACGCTCTATCCAGCAAGAAAAAGCAGCCTTAGGCCCTAATGCTGATGCCGTAATTAAAGGTATGACAGATTGGGCAAGAGGCTTGGTAAACAAAGGTATCTGGGGTAAGGATGATTTTGAGGAGTTTAAATACATGGGCGGTACTGCCAATGGAATCAAGGCTCTAATGAAGTTACGTGAATCTTATGAGGGTTCTCGTATTCCTACCCAGTCATTACCTGTAGAAGGTCAACCATCTAAGGATGAGTTGTACCAGATGGTCGCTGACCCTAAGTACAAAGATGACCCAGCGTACCGTGCTAAGGTTGAGAAGATGTTTGCCCAAACCTTTGGATAAGATAACCTCCTCACTTCACGAGTGATTTACGCCTCCCTTAGGGGAGGTTTTTTTTGCTTTATAAAAAATATTTAATAAAAAGTGTTGTATTTTTAAAACATATCTGCTAGAAAACGCATAAGGCATACCAAGCAATTGGCCCTTAACGCAACAAAGTTGACGAGTGGCTGGCGTAACCAGCAAGCACATGGCCCTAGAAATAGGCTAACCAAAAGCGAAAACCCTTAATTTTATTTTTTTTACTATCCATTTAGGAGATTCAAATGAGCGTATCTTTATCAAACGCCTTTGTAACACTCTTTGATGCTGAGGTAAAACAGGCTTACCAGGGCAAGGCTATGTTGGTAGGTGCTGTTCGTCAGCGTAAAGGTGTTGAAGGCTCAACAGTTAAATTCCCAAAAGTAGGCAAAGGCGTAGCAACTCCACGTATTAGCCAAACTGATGTAACTCCATTGAACGTTGGTTTCTCAAACGTTACTTGCACATTGTCTGACTGGAACGCTGCTGAATACAGCGATATCTTCAGCCAAGCTAAAGTAAACTTTGATGAGCGTTCTGAGCTAGTTCAAGTATTAGGTAACGCAATTGGCCGTCGTCAAGACCAATTGATTCTTGATGCTTTGACTGCATCTTCAACTTCATTGACAGTTGGTAACGATATTGGTGGTAGCGATACCAACATGAACGTTGCTAAATTGCGTGAGGCTAAGAAATTGTTAGACAAGAATAACGTGCCACCAGAAGGCCGTCACATTATTCTTCACGCTAACGGTTTGGCATCATTGTTGTCTGAAACAGCTGTAACTAGCTCAGACTTCAATACTGTTAAGGCTTTGGTAGCTGGTGAAATCAACACATTCTTAGGTTTCACATTCCATATCCTTGGTGACCGTTCTGAAGGTGGTTTGGCAATTGATGGTTCTAGCGACCGTACTTGCTTTGCTTTCCACAGAGACGCTATCGGTTACGCTGAAGGCATCGCTCCTCGCACAGAAATCAACTACATCCCAGAGAAAACTTCATTCCTAGTGAATTCAGTATTCTCAGCTGGTGCAGTTGCTATTGATGCTGAGGGTATCGTTCAAATCACAGCACGTGAAGCCTAATTAGGAGACTGACATGGCATATTCATCAACTGGTTTTTCAACCGTAGCGGCATCTAAAGCTGGTAATGCTCCAGCAATTTATGCTTACAAAACAGCCGATGCAATCGCTGACGTTAATACTTCTGGTTACTTCAATGCGCTATCAAGCGTATTGAGCGTAGGTGACTTGATTTATTGCGTAACTTCAACAGGCTCTACAGCCGTTGCTACTTTGGTTTATGTTGTATCTAACGCCTCTGGTGTTGTTGACGTAAACGATGGTACAACTTTGGCAAATACTGACAGCGATTAATACTTAATTAAAAGCTAGTCAAATGGGCTACTATCTGTTAAAACAGGGGTAGCCCATTCTTACATTGGAGAATTAAATGGCAGCTGGAGATACAGCCCTTTCAATATGTTCTGATGCCCTACTAATGCTAGGCGCAAAACCAATTTCATCTTTTGATGAAGGGACAGACGAGGCATCTGTAGCTAACCGTTTGTATTCAGATGTGAGGGACCAAACCCTCGTTTGCTACCCTTGGTCTTTTAGCTTTAAAAAGGTCAAATTAGCTCGTTTGATTACTACCCCTACCAATGAGTACAAATACGAATATCAATTGCCTGGAGACCGTTTAACAAGTCCTAGAGCAGTTTATGACTCATCCGCTACTGGTATGCCTCCTCGTAAGGAGTACCGTATCATGGGTGACAAATTATTGACAGATTATGAAGAAGTATGGGTTGATTATCAGTACTCAGTACCTGAGTTCTCAATGCCTATTTACTTTGTGCAATTCCTTAAATATGCTATGGCGTGGCATTTAGCCTTGCCTATTACAGACCAGACTGAGAAAGCCCAGTACTGGCAGAGCGTTGCAGTTGGTAGCCCAGGAGAAAATGGCCGTGGTGGTGCGTTTAGAACTGCTATGAATATTGATGGTGCTGGACAGCCAACCAATGCGATTAACGACTTCTCTTTGATTGCGGTGAGATATTAATGGCTCGCTTTGTAAGCATCCAGACTAACTTCTCTACAGGTGAATTGGACCCATTGCTACGTGCAAGGGTTGATTTAGGTGCTTATGCCAACGCTTTAGAGGAGGCAACTAACATTGTATGTCAGCCTCAAGGTGGTTTTAGACGTAGGCCTGGCACAAAGTATATCTCTGCTTTGCCTAATAGCGGCTCAGAATCAGCTGCTAACGGTGTGCGTTTAGTTGAGTTTGAGTTCTCAACTGATGACAGTTATATGCTGTGCTTTACGCATAACCGTATGTATATATTTAAGAATGAGGCATTGGTAACTAACATCAATGGCTCAGGCAATCCGTACCTAGATACATCCTCTGTAGGGCTAACAGGTGCTAGATTAGCTAAGATTTGTTGGACCCAATCAGCTGATACGTTGATTGTGGTTCATCCTGACATTGCTCCAGTTGAGATTGTTCGTGGTGCTACAGATGCTACCTGGACCGTTGGTGCAGTTGCTTTTGATTCAAAGCCTAAGTACGCTTTTACTATAACGACAACCAGCCCAGCTGGTACTTTGACTCCATCTGCTGTATCAGGTAAGGTGACTTTGACTGCCTCTACAGGCACTCCATTCTCTGCTGCAAGCGTAGGACAATACATCAATGCCAGCCCACAGGGCCGTGCCAAGATTGTTAAGTACACATCTGCGACTGTAGTGGATGCGATTACAGAGTTTCCGTTTTTTAATACAACTGCTATTGCTAACGGCTCATGGGAGATTGAAAGTGGTTACGAAGATGTTTGGAGTTCTGGCCGTGGGTGGCCACGCTCTGTTACTTTCCATGAAGGTCGCTTGTATTTTGGTGGGTCTAAGTCTAGGCCTAGTACTTTATGGGGTTCTAAGGTTGGGTTGTTCTTTGACTTTGAGGCTACTGAAGGTCTTGATGACGATGCAGTTGAGGCAACGCTAGATACCAATACGTATAATGCTATTGTGGATATCATCTCAGGTAGAGACTTACAAATCTTTACAACTGGTGGTGAGTTCTACGTACCTCAAAGCGGCTTGGACCCTATCACTCCTACTAACTTCTTTGTTAAAACTGCTAGTCGTAACGGCATCAAAGAAGGCATCCGTATTCAGCAGTTGGAGTCTGGCACATTGTTTGTTCAAAGACAGGGTAAGTCATTGAACGAGTTTGCTTACACGGATACGCAAGCTACGTATGTTACTGCCAAGATATCTTTGTTGGCTGGACATCTATTAAAGAACCCTACTCGCTTGGCTTTGCGTAGGTCTGTAGCTACTGACGAGAACGACTTGCTATTGATGACCAATGCAGATGACGGCTCTATGGCCGTATTCTCTTTGCTAAGAGCGCAGAACGTTATTGCTCCATCTGAGTGGACTACGGTTGATGGACAGTTCGTGGATGTTGGTGTGGACATTGATACGATTTATGCAGTCGTTAAGCGTAACGTCAATGGTGCCAACGTTTATTACGTTGAGTACTTTACTGAAAACTCTTTGACTGACAGCAGTAAGACTGGTGGAGCAGTATCAACTGTGGCCATGAGCCATCTTGTATCTGAGTCAGTTAATGTGATTTTGGATGGCGCAGTACAGGCTAATCAAACTGTACCAGGTGGCGGTACTGTAACCCTACCTAGAGCATCAACTACCAGTTATGAATTGGGCTTGCCTATCTCTGTTAAAGCGGTGACAATGCCAGTAGATTTGAAGATACAAACTGGTACAAGAATTGGCTTTAAAAAGCGTATTGTTGAAGTTAATGCGATTGTTACTGAAACGCAACACATGAAGATTAACGGTATTCAAGTGCCATTTAGACAATTTGGCTCTATCCTAGATGAGCCAGTTGCTGAATACACAGGAACAAAAACAGTACATGGAATCTTAGGATATTCGCAAGATGCCAAGATTACGATTGAACAAGACGTACCTCTAAAATTAACGTTGTTAGGTTTAGAGTACAAAGTGGCAACTCATCAGGGGACATAATATGGCAGAAGTCGCAGTAGCAATGGCAGTAGTTTCGGCTTTCGGCTCTATTCAAGAGGGCAAGGCCAAGAAAGATTATTATCAGATGCAAGCAGCGCAGACTCGTGTTGAGTCAGAGCGCAAGGCTATTCAATCTCAATTCAAGGCTAACCAAATATTACAGCGTATTAACTCTGCTAATGCAACAGTTATTGCTCGTGGGTTCGCTGGTGGTGTACAAGGACTTGATGGGTCAGCTGCGTTGATACAGGCTGTCAATAATACTAGAGGCGGTAAAGAGTTTGCGTTTGAATTAGGTACAGCTGATGCAGTCCGCAGAGGTGGATTGATTCAAGCAACGCTATATGAGTCAGCTGGTAAAACGGCTGAAAGAGCTGGCTATTTTGATGCTGCTGGCAAGTTGGGTATGGCTGGTCTATCTTATAGCAAGGTTGGTAGTGCGCCAACAACTCAAGCTCCAGTAACTGA
>JACCDV010179279.1_pt1 | contig 34786 bp, 29 predicted proteins | sample 7446131 | NCBI WGS metagenome assembly JACCDV01 (sample SAMN15323448, study PRJNA562643) | freshwater metagenome | isolation source: river surface water | place: USA:Blue River Watershed | collected 2017-08-17
AAGCGCCGAAGGCCTCTGGCAGATAGAATTGTTGCAGCCCAAAACTCGCTGGGCCATCAATCCCAAAAAAGCCAGTCGGGAGCAGGTGAGATTTGAGAAGTTGATTCGACAGGTAATGGCGTTAAAGGCCCAAAAAAATCACGCATTTGATGTCTTTCAAGGTCAACAATGGCAGAAAGAATATCAACGCACTTCTGCAGTGGCTTTAGAAACTGCCGGACTGCCCAAGGGGATGGTTCGCAATGATTTCAAAATTAGAAGTTTGGGTAGGTTTGCATGGGCATCGCCCCAAGCGCCCGATTCTGTGTTGAGTATCAATGTGGTGATTTCTGATCAAGGACAAGCGCCCATCGATTTATCGCAGTGGGTGATGGGGTTGAAGAAGCCCGATTGCGTTCAGGTGTTTACGGTAGAGCAACAACAAGGACTGGGTTCCCTACAAACCCGCGAATTTTCGTTGTTGTTGGATCCTGCCAGAGTCGCCTTTTTTGCGGCCAAAGACACGGAAGGTCGGATTTACAGTTTGAGTGGCGATGCATTTCGCAAGCTAGAGATCAAAACCAACAGCTTGATGTATTTGCCTTTGCAGTTGGCACCCGAACAACAATATAACGATGAATCGTTGCGAGCACTATTGAATTTACCCAAGAAAAAAGTTACTCCATGAGCAATACGATGAGCTTCTCAAGTCCGTATGTGATATTGTCTGTCCTCGGATTGTATTTCTTTATGCTATTGGCGGTGGGCTACATCACCGGTCGTAAAGCCAATGATAACGGGTATTTTGTGGGGAATCGACAGAGTTTGTGGTGGATGGTGGCGCTGGGGATGCTGAGCGATAGCATGAGTGGGGTGTCGTTTATTTCTGTACCCGGAGCGGTGAATGTGGCTCGTTGGAGTTACATGCAGGTTGTGTTTGGGTATTTAGCGGGTTACTTGGTCATCGCATATGTGCTTTTGCCATTGTACTATCGCGAGAATCTTACATCGATTTATACCTATTTGGGAAGTCGCTTGGGCGTTGAGCATCAGCGTGTGGGAGCGTCGTTTTTTGTATTGTCGCGCTTGTTGGGCAGCGCAGCCAGGTTGTTTTTGACGGTGGCTATTTTACAAACCTATTTATTTGGTCCGATGGGCGTGCCATTCTTCATCTCGGTAATGGTGATCATTGCATTGATTTTGGCCTATACCATGAAAGGGGGCATCAAAACATTGGTGGTAACGGATGCTTTGCAAAGTGTATTTCTGATTGGCGGCGTACTGGTTTGTGTGGTGGCGCTTGCCGATGGTTTGGAGTGGATCAGTTTCTGGCAAAAAGGGGTGGGGGAATCGCCTTGGCAGCGGATTATGTCCTCTGAGATGAGTGATGTGTTTGTGTGGGATGGGAACAGCAAGTTGAACTTTTGGAAGCAGTTTTTGGGTGGCGCGGCGATGTGTATCGCGATGACCGGATTGGATCAGAACATGATGCAGAAGAATTTGAGTTGTAAATCGCTCAAGGATGCCCAAAAGAATATGGTGACAACAGGTTTTGTGGTGGTAGTGGTGAATGTTTTCTTTTTGAGTTTGGGGGTGATGTTGCATGCGTTTTTGGCCAAATATCAACTGTCGATGCCCGTGCTCAATGATAAACCATCAACCGATGGCATTTTTCCGATGCTTGCGCTGGGTGGACATTTATCGCTCTTTGGAAGTCCCTGGGTAGTTCCTTTCGCCTTTGTTTTGGGCTTGAGTGCGGCTACGTTTAGCAGTGCCGATAGTGTGCTTACTACGTTAACAACCAGCGTGTATCATGATTTTTTGGGGCTCGGGGATGATAATGATAGGCATTCCGCGGAGCGCAGAAGGTTGATTCGGCGGGTTTTGCATTTTGGTTTTGCCGTGGCATTGTTCTTTTGCATTCTTCTGTTTTATTGGTTGAATGAAAGTTCGTTGATTGATACGGTATTGATGGTGGCAACGTATACTTACGGACCGCTGTTGGCCCTGTTTTTCGTAGGAATTTATACCGGATGGTCGCCCCGAGGTGGAGCGGTCGTTTTGTGGTGCATCGTGGCGCCGTTAATTACCTATTTGCTTAAACTAAGCGATGGCGCAGGGGTTTGGTCTAGCGGACGGGATATCGCCAAGTTTAATTGGTTGGAATCGATGTGGTATTCTGTTTGTCCAACAGGCAAGCCATGGTTTGGCAGTTACGTGATTGGGTTTGAGAGTTTGATTGTAAACGCTGCCATTGTGGTATTGGGGTTGGGCGCGATTCACTTCGCTCAGAAAACGGGAAAGGCTGCAAAGGCGGTTTGATGATCTAGCTATAACGTGGCTGCTGTTGCGGGATCAGTCAAACAATCAATTAGTCATGGAAACCCAGTCCTTTTAGGATCTTTGGGACAAACTTTTCAATTCTTGCTGTTCGGGTAGCAGATTGTTTAGCACCTGTGAAATGGAGATTGTAGCCGCGCTGTCGGCCCGGAGTAAGTGCCAAAAACGCTTCTCTGAAGGCGGGATCTTCGTTAAACTTTTGGATGAGTTCTTGCGGGAATTCCAGTTCGTGTTTTTGTTTGAACTCTATTTTGGCGCCTTCTTTTTCCAATTGGATGGCCTCTTGGATATAGGCTTGGATGATTGGCTCCAAGTCAATGATTTCCTGGGTATTGGTGAATTTGAAATGTTTGGCGGATTGAGAATTCTCACCGGCGGTATGTAACAACTTATGTGGGTCTTGCATTAGCATCCCTTTGAAAAAGCTGATACTGGCGTGGTTTTTAAAAGCGACCATCATGGCTACGTTTTTGTTCTGCTCGTTTACGTAGCACGGGCAGCCCCATTTCATGGTTTCGGTGAGTCCGCTGCTGATCATGATTTTTCTGAGCAATTGCAGTTCGGCGGCCCAAGTGTGGACTTTGCAAGCGGGAGAGGCGTATAGGGAGCAACGACCACAGCCGTCGATGAAGTACAATTCAGAATCTTTTTGCATAGCGTTATGATGACAAAAATACAACAGGGCGGCCGAATGGCCGCCCTGTTGATGGTAAGATTACACAACGACGTTATAGTGCGTAAAAGTAAATTCTGGGTTAAAAATGGCGTGTATGCTTACCGCGTGTTTTTGTTTATTTTGTTAGAACCACTTTGCCGAGTTCAGCTTCTTCACCGGCGGTCACCACCACATTGTCAATGGTTTTGTCGATGTAGCCGTTGCTAGGGTTGAATTTTACAGTGTAAGTTCCTGGTTTCAAACCGCAGATTTTAAATTCTCCATCCTCATCGGGTTTTGCATAAGCAGTGTCGGTGCTGTTGTAAGCCATTGGCAGAGCCAATGCATCTTTTGGCAACACAATCCCTTCGATTTTGCCGGTTGATTTTTTAGAATATGGCTTAACTACGGGCTTTAAGCAGTATCCACCATTGTCTTCTTTGATAGAATTTTTCAAATCGAAGTCTAAGTTGATTTCGAACTGATCTACTCCGTGCTCATCCATGTGTTCGTTTTTCAATAGTACGTATACATATGGACTGTTTGAGCAGTTTGTCAATGGGATACGGGTAATCCCGCTATCTTTAGAGACGGCAGAATTGCTGCCCAAAGTCATTCTGATTTTATGGATACGACCTTTTGGTAGGCGCTGGTCTTTGGCCAAGGTAGTGTCTAGGCCGTTGCGGAGTGATAATACATCGTAAAGTCCAGGAGTTATGGCTAGTGTGTCCCAATATCCGTACTCGTCTCTACCACCTTTGTGATCATCATCGTCGTCTTTGTCGCCATCGTAAAAATCATCGTCGTGGTGATGGCCGCGAGCATCTGCGGTGTCAATTTTGACTTCCACATACTGAATGTCGATCCAAACATTGGTTAAATCAGTAATCGGATCATCATTCATTTTAAGGGTAACCAACTGAGTGCCTGCGTCTGTTAAGAAATTCTCTTTTTTGCAACTGGCAAATCCAATCAATAATGCGAGAGTAAGGCTGCCAATGGCAAAAAATCGCTGAGGGGTGCTGAAGATTTTTTTGAGTTTCATGATTGTTATTTTAAGTGGTTCAGGGCTTAAAACAACATTAATGAATTTTACCCCCAATCATTTCAAAGATAATTTGTCACAAATTTGTCAGCGAAGAACTGATTTTTTATTAAGTGATTGTTTTTAAAAGTGTTAGCACCCTTCGACAATGAACTGCCCTTCGGTTTCTTCTACCTTGCTACCGCGTGTTTCCAAAGTGATGGGTTCTGGTAATCCATGTAGTTTGGATTTTTTGGTCAAGAACAACACGCCGGATTCGCCGGTCTCAGTGTATTTGTATGCATTGTCGATGAGTAAATCGGGGTAGCCGTCGCCATCCAAATCGCCCAGAAAAAGTAGGGTTACAGCGCCATCATCGAACCAAGGGATATAACTGATCAGCACTTCATTAACCGGTCCACCGGTTTTCTTTTGAGATCGCAATACCAATGTATAATCGCTATGATGGTTGGCGCCTGTGATTTCAGCGACCTGGTCTGTGGCGCGGAGTAGGTAGTTGTATTCTTTTGCGCTAAACTTGATGGATTTTCCCGGTTCCATGACCATGGGTACGTTGGCGATGGATTTGATATTGGATTGTTCTTGGGTGATGAAGGGGTTATGGAATGCGAAGTTTATCGCTTCTTTGTCTTTTTTGGCGATGGGCCAATGGAAAACGGGTTCCAGATCGTTTTCGCTATCTAAAAGTCCACTTGGACAAATTTGATCCGTGATGCGTTTGGTGGCGTATTGTTGGTTGCTGGAGTCATAGAACAGGCCCATGAAAGAATGTTTGTTGAATTCTTTGGCTTGGGTTTCACTAAACATAGCAGAAAACGACACCATCAAAGTGTTTGGAATTCCCTCTTGTGGGAGTTTGATTTTTTCGGGGCCGCCGCCTTCGGCGGCGGTTACCATCGGTAGGCAATCAGAAGGATCCTCAAGCAATTCACTGTCTTGGCTAGAATCAATCTGGGTTTGTGGCTCGGTGGAGGAACGCTGCTTGTTTTGGCACAGCCATAATCCTACAACTACCACGATAGTTACCATGCCTATGATGGCGAACGCAGTGAGCCTTTTTTTCTCCAGTTTGGCCATGATGAACCGTTGTTATTCAGTCGTTGAATTTGGATTATGCGTAATGGGTTCGCTGCTGTTTTCAGTGCTCGCGGTTGGACTTTTGGGCTTGTTTGCCTTCCTCGCGATGGTGTAAATGTATAAGTCTTCCACTTTTTTTCTTGCCCATGGCGTCTTGCGCAGGAATTTCAAACTGGATTTTACACTGGGGTTTTCATAGAAACAATTGATGCGGATGCGCTCTGCGAGCTCTGGCCAGCCAAATTTGGCGTGTAACTCAGTGATGATTCGCTCCAGCGTAATGCCGTGTAAAGGGTCTTGGGACATAGGTATAAAAAGAAACCGCAAACATATGCATGTTTGCGGTTTCTAAGGGGTTATGAAGTATGATTAGAGATCGAAACGATCCAAATTCATTACTTTGTTCCAAACTGCTACGAAATCAGCAACGAATTTCTTTTCAGCAGCAGGGTATCCATAAACTTCAGCAATCGCGCGGAGTTCAGAGTTAGAACCCATGATCAAGTCAACGCGAGTACCTGTCCAAACGGTTTCGCCACTCTTGCGGTTCTTGCCTACAAAAGCGTCTTCGTGATCAGAAACCGCAGACCAAGTGGTGTTGATGTCCAACAAGTTCACATAGAAATCATTGGTCAATGCACCTGGACGGTTGGTGAAAACTCCGTGGTTAGATTGGTCAAAGTTGGTGTTCAAGACACGCATACCACCCAACAATACCGCCATTTCGGGGGCTGTCAAGTTCAATAATTGCGCTTGGTCGATCATCAACTCTTCGGCACTGCCCAAACGGTGGTGGCTGTTGTAGTTTCTGAATGCGTCGGCATGGGGTTCTAATACAGAGAAAGATTCTACGTCGGTTTCTTTCTCGGTAGCATCGCCTCTGCCCGCGGTGAACGGAACTGCTACGCTGTGACCAGCATTTTTGGCAGCCATTTCAACACCTACGCAACCGCCCAATACGATGATATCGGCCATAGAAATGCCTTTGCCGCCGGTTTGTGCCTGGTTGAATGTGGTTTGGATTTTCTCCAAAGCATCCAATACTTGTCCTAACTGAGCAGGATTGTTAACTTTCCAATATTTCTGGGGAGCCAAACGAACACGAGCGCCATTGGCACCACCGCGCTTATCTGATCCACGGAAGGTTGAAGCTGAAGCCCAAGCGGTAGAAACCAATTGAGAAACGGTTAAGCCAGAAGCTTCGATATGACTCTTTAATGTAGCGATATCTGATGCATCCAAGGGGGCATAGCTGTTTGCTGGGATGGGGTCTTGCCAGATCAATACTTCAGCAGGTACTTCCGGACCTACGTAGCGGGCGATCGGGCCCATATCGCGGTGAGTTAGTTTGAACCAAGCACGGGCGAAAGCGTCAGCAAATTCCTCTGGGTTCTCTAAGAAATGGCGTGAAATTTTCTCGTATGATGGATCGAAACGCAAAGCCAAGTCTGTGGTGAGCATGAACGGAGCATGCTTTTTACTTGCGTCATGTGCATCGGGTACCAAGCCTTCTCCAGCGCCACCTTTGGGCTTCCATTGCTGTGCGCCTGCAGGACTTTTGGTCAATTCCCATTCGTATCCGAACAGGTTTTCGAAGTAGTTGTTGCTCCACTGCGTTGGGGTAGTGGTCCAAGCGCCTTCCAATCCGCTGGTGATGGTGTCGCCACCGTTACCTGTACCGAAAGTGTTTTTCCATCCCATCCCTTGCTGGGCGATATCTGCACCGGCTGGCTCTGGTCCAACGTGTTTGCTTGGGTCAGCAGCACCGTGCGTTTTTCCAAAAGTATGTCCACCAGCAATCAACGCAACGGTTTCGTAATCGTCCATCGCCATGCGCTTGAACGTTTCACGGATGTCGCGGGCTGAAGCGATAGGGTCGGGATTGCCGTTAGGGCCTTCTGGGTTTACATAAATCAATCCCATTTGAACGGCCGCCAAAGGATTCTCTAGTTCGCGATCGCCTTTGTAGCGTTTGTCGGCCAACCATTCACGCTCAGAACCCCAATAAACGGTTTCGGGTTCCCAGACATCGGCACGACCGCCAGCAAATCCAAAGGTTTTCAAGCCCATTGATTCCAAGGCGCAGTTACCTGCCAAAATCATCAAATCGGCCCAAGAAATGGCTTGTCCGTATTTCTGCTTGATGGGCCAAAGCAACAAGCGTGCTTTATCCAAGTTGGTGTTATCGGGCCAGCTATTCAATGGCGCGAAACGCTGCATACCGGCACCGGCGCCACCGCGACCGTCAGAAGTGCGATAGGTACCAGCGCTGTGCCATGCCATACGGATAAAGAAAGGACCGTAGTGACCGTAATCGGCAGGCCACCAATCCTGTGAGTTGGTCATTACATCCATGATGTCTTGTTTCAAGGCTGCATAATCCAACGATTTAAACGCTTCGGCGTAGTTGAAATCCTCACCCAAAGGGTTTGAAAGGTTGCTGTGCTGACGCAGTACATTCAAGTTAAGTTGGTTGGGCCACCAGTCTTGGTTTTGGGTGCCACCGCCAGCCATTTTTTTCATGTTGCCATGATTGAAAGGGCACTTTGCTTCGCCCCCGTTTTCTTTATAGTGTGATTCAGTCATAATAATAGATTTACAACACAAAGTTCACGATTTTGTTCGTGTTCGGGTTGCTTAATTGTGTAATTTTTTGATAAAATAACATCAAAATTTGGGTTGGGATTCACGGCGATGTAGCGCGGTGAATTTAACTCAATGAGCGGCAGTGGATTGGGCGTTTATGGACGCACTGGCGCCTTTATCGCACAATCTTTCGCAGTCTGTATTACATGTAACCCAGGGTCTTGAGCATGCTTTTGTAGCTCTGCTCTTTGGAGAATAGCCTAAAGTGGTGCTCTCCGTTTTCGTCCCTGTCGATGATGACATGTTTTGGTGCCGGTGTAAGACAGTGCTGAATCCCTCCGTAACCGCCGATGCTTTCCTGGTAGGCCCCCGTGTTGAAGAATCCCAAGTACAAGGGGTCTGCTGGGTCGTATTTGGGCAAGTAGATGGCGTTCACATGCTGCTCGGAGTTGTAGTAATCGTCGCTGTCGCAGGTGATTCCACCTAACAATACACGTTCTTGCTCTTCGTTCCAACGATTGATGGGCAACATGATGAATTTCTTGTTGATAGCCCAAGCATCGGGAAGGGTTGTCATGAAGCTGGAATCAATCATGTTCCACTTTTCACGGTCGTTCTGCGATTTTTGATCCAACACAGAATAGATATTTCCTCCAGATTCTCCCACAGTGAATGAACCAAACTCAGTGAAAATATCGGGTTCGGGGATATTGTTTTCTGCGCATACCTGCTTGATTTGACTTACGATTTCTGTTGCCATGTATTCGTAGTCGTAATCAAATGTGAGAGAGTTTTTAATGGGGAAACCGCCGCCAATATTGAGGGTGTCGAGGTCGGGACACTCTTGCTTGAGTTCGCAATAAACCTTCAAACACTTGTGCAATTCATTCCAATAATAAGCAGTGTCATAAATGCCGGTATTGATGAAGAAGTGAAGCATTTTCAACTTCACATTTTTGTTTCGTTTTACTTTGGTGCGATAGAAATTGACCAAGTCTTTGTATCCGATGCCCAATCGAGAGGTGTAGAATTCGAACTTGGGTTCTTCTTCGGCAGCAATTCTAATTCCTACGGTTACGGGTTTGTCGGTGTATTTGGTGAGTAAATCAATTTCATTGCTATTGTCCATCACTGGAATTACATTGGTCCAATCGTTGTTGATCAAACCTGCAATGTTCTCGATATAGTTTTCTCTTTTGAATCCGTTACATACAACAAATTTGTCTTTGCTGATTTTGCCTTGCTCGTAAAGATTTTCAAGGATGTTGATGTCGAAGGCACTGGACGTTTCAATGTGTACGTTGTTCTTCAGTACTTCGTCGATCACGTGCGAGAAATGATTGCTCTTTGTGCAGTAGCAATAATAGTATTTGCCTTGGTAATCGGCTTTGGCGATGGCCACGTTAAACCAGGTGCGTGCCTTCTGAATGTTTTCAGATATTTTGGGCAGGTAGGTGAATTTTAGGGGTGTTCCGTACTGTTCAATCAAGTCCATCATTGGGATTCCGTGGAATTCCAGGTTGTCGTTGTTGTCTAGTTTGAATTCTTCCGTGGGGAAGTAAAACGTTTGGTTGATAAGGTCAACGTACTTGTTTTTCACTTTTGTTTTTGGTTTAAATTGGTTTAGGAATACAAAAGTAAGTGAGTTGGATGGAAATTTTTAAATAAAAGTAAGTGAGTTGGAATTTTCGCAAAAGATCGTTTTTGTTTTAGTAAATTCGCGCAACCATTAATAAAATCAGAACGCCATGAGTAAAATCAGTGTTATCGGAGCAGGAAACGTAGGTGCAAGCTGTGCGGAGTACATCGCTATTAAAAATTTCGCAGCAGAAGTTGTGTTGTTAGACATCAAAGAAAACTTTGCAGAAGGTAAAGCCCTGGATTTGATGCAAACAGCGGCGTTGAACGGTTTCGATACCCGCATTTCGGGTAGCACAAACGACTATAGCAAAACCGCAGGTAGTGATGTTGTAGTGATTACCAGTGGGATTCCCCGTAAACCCGGAATGACGCGTGAAGAGTTGATTGGTATCAATGCAGGCATCGTGAAAACAGTTATGGAAAATTGCTTGGCGCATTCTCCCAATGCCGTTTTTGTGATTGTTAGTAACCCAATGGATACCATGACCTACTTGGCCAAAACCACTTCAGGTTTGCCAAAGAATCGCATCATTGGTATGGGTGGTGCACTTGATTCAGCACGTTTCAAATACTATTTGTCTACCGCATTGGGCTGTCCTGCATCTGATGTAGACGGTATGGTGATTGGTGGACATGGCGATACTACCATGATTCCTTTAACTCGTTTGGCTTCATACAAAGGTGTGCCAGTGAGTGAGTTTTTGTCAGCCGATGTGTTGGCAAAAGTGAAAGCCGATACCATGGTGGGTGGTGCTACATTGACAGGCATGTTGGGAACCAGCGCATGGTATGCACCAGGTGCTGCAGTAAGCGTGTTGGTTCAAAGCATCGTTTGTGATCAAAAGAAAATGATGCCTTGCTGCGTTGCCTTGGAAGGCGAGTACGGTCAATCAGATATTTGCATTGGTGTTCCAGTGATTTTGGGTAAGCAAGGTTGGGAGCGCATCGTTTCATTGGAATTGGATGAAGCGGAAAAAGCGGAATTTGAAAAGAGCGCCGCTGCAGTTCGTAGCATGAATGCTGCGTTATAATTTAGAATCCATTCGAGTTTTTATTCGTATAGATTAGCAGGAAAAAGGGCCGAAAGGCCCTTTTTCTTTTGTCCGTTTTGTCAGAATCGCCCAAACTATGTAGATGCGTATCTCGCAATCAAAGTATCTTTGTGCCATGAAATTGTCGCGCGGCGTGTGGTTGATGTTGTTGGCCTCATTGTCTTTTGGCCTCATGAATGTCTCCGTGAAATTCGTGCACAATATGCCGGTCTCGCAAGTTGTCTTTTTTCGTGCGCTGGTTCAAATTGTATTGAGTTTGAGCATTCTTTTTCAATTGAAACAATCGCCCTGGGGCAAAAATCCAAAATTGCTCGCGATGAGAGGACTTTTTGGGTCAATTGGATTGTTCTGCTACTTTTATACACTGCAGGTGATGCCGTTGGGCAATGCCATCGTTATTCATTATCTATCGCCCATCCTCACCACGTTGGTTGCCGTGGCGCTGGGGGATGAAAAAAATCACCCCTTGAGCTACCTCTTTTTTGCCCTTTGCATGGCAGGGGTGGTGGTTGTGAATGGGGTGTCGCAGGAAGTGACCACGTATGGTGTAATCGCCGGATTGGGTGGAGCACTTTTTTCTGCGTTCGCTTACAATACTATCCGACGTTTGAAAAACCTGGAGAACCCCAATGTGGTTGTTTTTTATTTCCCGCTGATCACTTTGCCATTATCGCTCATGGCTTGGTGGCTGTTTGACGATTCTTGGCGATGGCCTGAGGGAATGGAGTGGGTGTGGTTGTTGATGACCGGGGTGACAACCCAATTGGGACAGTTTTTTATGACCCGTGCGTATCAATCAGACAAGGCATCCAATGTGTCTGCCATTAGTTATGCGGGCATTCTTTGGGGTGCTGGGTTTGGCGTGTTCCTCTTCGATGAACATTACCAATGGTTGCAATATGCCGGCATGGCCCTGGTTTTGTTGGGTATGGCACTGAACGTGCGGATCAACCTTCGCCGCGGAGCGACTCAGTAAGGGTAAATACCGATTCCATGACACTTTTTTCGTATTCGCCGTAGGTCTTTTTTCTGCGAGGCAGCACCAACGCCGCCGTTTTATGTACCGCGTCGAGTTTGTGGGTGACAAATCCTTGTGCACCACCCCAACTGAAGTCAGGGACAAACTGACGGGGGAATCCGGCGCCAAACAAATTACAAGCAACCCCAACAACTGTTCCCGTGTTGAACATGGTATTGATGCCACATTTGCTATGATCGCCCATGATTAATCCGCAGAACTGCTGTCCGCTGCGCTCAAATCGCCCAGAAGCATAATTCCATACTTTGACCTCGTCATAGGTGTTCTTCAAGTTCGATGCATTGGTATCGGCCCCGATGTTGCACCACTGTCCCAGTACCGCATTACCCAAGAAGCCATCGTGTCCTTTGTTGCTGTAGCCCCAGAAAACGACGTTGGAAATTTCGCCACCGGCCACGCTGTAGGGACCTAAGGTTGTTGCGCTGTATACTTTGCTCGCCATTTTCAAGACGGCACCCTCACACAGGGCGAACGGACCTCTCACGAGCGATCCTTCCATGATTTCGGCATTCTTGCCAATGTAAATGGGTCCTTCTTTGCTATTGAGTACAGCGCATTCCACTTTGGCACCTTCTTCCAAGAATATGGGGAATTCGCCGATGGTGCGGTTGCTATCAGATAAAGGTGCAGACGTTTTACCCGCAGTGATTCTGCCAAAGTCCTGAACGATTTCTTTGCCGTTGAGTGCAAAAATGTGATAAGGTCGCTCGATCCAATCCATGTCGGCTTGGAATTCGATGGTCATCGCGGGCACATCGCTGAAGGATTCTCCTCGGAAGGCGATTATTTTTCCTTGATGAGCCAATGCTTGATTCGTATTCAATTGCTGCACAGCTTTCACCACATTGGGATTGGGTAGGGCAGCGCCATTGATGAACCACTGATCAGCATTTGAGACCAGGGTTGGGTAGGGACTTCCGTTGGTTTGCAGGTAATCGCGGGTGATGAATCCTACGTTTGAAGCATCAATGGCCAAGTCGTGCATCCATTTCTCCGCGATAGTAAGGATCCCACAGCGCAAATCGGCCGCTGGACGGGTAAGGGTAAGAGGGTACAGGTTGGCGATGTGCGGGGGTTCGATGAACTGTAGGATCATGAAACAAATTTACGGCAAAAACAAAAAAGCCAACCCATGGGGTTGGCTTTTTGAGGATTTCAATGATTGAGCGACAAGAATTACTTCTTGTTGTAACGCTTCATGAACTTGTCGATACGTCCCGCAGTGTCGATCAAATTCTGCTTACCAGTGTAGAAGGGGTGAGACATGGAAGAAATTTCCAATTTGTACAACGGATATTCGTTGCCGTCTTCCCATACAATGGTTTCTTTGGTGTTAACACAGCTGTGCACCAAGAAACTGTGGTCGCAGCTCATGTCTTTGAATACAACTTTGCGATAATTTGAAGGATGAATATCGGGTTTCATGAGATTTTTTACTTTTTAAGGGGTGCAAATATAATGAATCAATTTAATAAAAGCAACTTATTCGCCGAGTCCGGGAATATTTGCCGGTGAATGTTGTGTAGCGGCCTCGGCACGCCGACTACAATCCAAGATACTTGCATCAAATCCATCCGGCATATCCAGGGCATCGGTGAGGATTCCGGTGGATTTATCGTCTAGGGCAGCCCTGAGGAAATAGCCGTAAATGGGTAAGCTCATGTTTGAACCTTGGCCAATCAATGAGCCGCGAATTCTCACACTCGGATCATCGGCCCCAACCCAAGTGGCGCAAACCAAGTTCTTGGTCAGACCCATAAACCAACCATCCGCAGATCCCTGTGTGGTTCCTGTTTTGCCTGCAACATGTCCCTCAATCGCAAACTTCCCACCGCGAATTCGGCTTCCGGTACCGCCATTAACTACGTTTTCCAGCATGCGGAACATCATGTATGCTTTGCCTGCGCTTAATACCTGGTCTGTCTTGGGCTGATTGAATTCCTCCAAAACGTTGCCATTTTTATCTTCGATGCGCAACAAAAAGGAGGGTTCTATCCAAAGTCCATTATTGGCAAAAGCAGAATAGGCGCTGGCCATTTCAAAAGGAGAGAGTTCCATGGTGCCCAAACAGATGGATGGTACCTTGGGAATGCGATTTTCTTCAATACCCAATCGCTCGGCGAACTTTACCACGATTTCCGGTGCGTCTTCGCCCAAACTTTTCATGACTTGGGCAGTAATGAGGTTGTCAGACAGCGCCAAACCTTTGGTCATCGTCCATACGCCCCCTGATTTACCGTCGGCGTTTCTCGGACTCCATTCTTCGCCATTGCTCACGAAAACGGTGCGTTCACGCGGAAACTCCGTACAGGGTGTCATTTGGTTGATGTCGATTGCAGTGGCGTAAACAATGGGCTTGAAGGTTGAACCTACTTGTCTGCGCGCCCGTTTGTTTACGTGGTCGTATTTGAAATGTTTGTGGTTAATACCGCCCACCCATGCTTTGACATGTCCAGTTTCTGGCTGTACAGCAATAAATCCGGCCATCAAGATTTTCTTGATGTAGGCCATACTGTCGTAGGGCGACATGATCGTATCGAGGTCGCCATGCCAACTGAAAACCGTCATTTTGATTGGTTTTTTCAGCTCTGCGATGATTTTGGCGGAGTCATCGCCCAAATCCGTGGCCAATGCTTTGTATCGCTCCGTTTTCTTGAGTGCATTTTCAATAAAGCCGGGAATAACGGCGCGGGTGGTAACATATCGCCATGGCTTTTCCTTACCCCAGCTCTTGTTGAACTGAGATTGCAGGTCGGGCATGTGCGTTTGCACTGCTTTTTCCGCGTATTGCTGTAGTTTGGGGTTGAGGGTGGTGTAGATTTTCAAACCACTTCGGTACAGGTCGATGCCTCTTTCTTTGCACCAGGGCTTGAGGTATTCACCCAAATAGTATTTGAAATACTGCGCCATGCCATCCATCTCCGCGCTGCGATAGTTGATTTTGATGGGTTTGGTCTTAAGCAGTTCAAGGCTGTCGTCTGACAAGAAATTGTACTTGTTCATTTGCTCAAGGACGGTGTTTCGTCGCGACAGTGACTTATCAGGATTGAATTTGGGGTTGTAGCGATGGTTGGCTTTGAGCATTCCGATCAACACCGCGGCTTCTTCCACTTTTAACTCCTTGGGTTTTTTATTGAAGAATTCTTTTGAGGCCGATTCGATACCAAATGAGATGCCTGAAAACGGAACCGTATTCAGGTACATGGTAATGATTTCGTTTTTCGTATATCGCCTTTCCAATTCCACTGCGATCACCCATTCTTTGAATTTCTGCATGATCATGCCGATTTTGGTGGATGGCTTTTGAAAGCGATAAAACAAATTTTCAGACAACTGCTGGGTGAGGGTAGAAGCACCGCCATCCTGTCCGAGAGCCACAACCGCGCGAATGGTGCCCCTTACGTCGATACCGGAATGTGAGCGAAAGCGAACATCTTCAGTAGCTTCAAGTGCCTGAAATACGCATGGAGCGATGTCTTTGTGGGCGGTATTGATGCGGTTCTCGAGGTAAAAACTGCCAATCAAGGTGCCATCATCACCGAGAATTTCTGAGCTCAGGGCATTTTTGGGGTTCTCCAAATCCTCCACATCGGGCATGTCGCCAAACAATCCAAAGGTGACCAGAAAGAACAATAAAAAAACGGACAATGCGCCGCCTATCAGGATTTGCCAGAAGCGTTTAATGAATGAAAATTGAAACTCGGGAGCTGCCATGATTTACTTGCGAATATACGCAGATTTTCATCGCCAATGTGCCGCGCCTTGGGATTACTGTTTTTCGTAAAAAGTGCGGTAACCGTTGAGGTCTAACAGCTGAGTTAAAATCAAGTAATTGGATTCGGTGATCCACATGGCTTGGTACTCATAAAGGCCTTTTTCTGCAAAATAGCTGGTTGATTTTGAAAGAAAATCCACGAATTCCTTGGCGATTTCTGGCTTGGAGAACTGTGAAATGCGAATCACATTTACACTGCCAATAGCGGTGTTGGTATTGACCAGGAGGTTTTCAAAGGCAAATTGTTTTTTAGATAAATCACTCAGTGCCGCACGGATCATGTTGGTGTTCGTGCCTTTGGGGAAAGTAAAGATACAATCGAGGCTTTCACCAGGTTTTGCGACGCCAAAAGATTTGCTAGCTGAATTACCCGGCGATTGGGCTGCGAGTGCTTGCGATTTCAGTCGTTCGCTGGCTTCAATGATCTCTTGGGCCTTGATGGAAATGTCGGTCCCGGGATAGTCCACCACCAATTGCTGCAATAATTCAATGCCTTTGTTGGTGTTGCCCATTTTGATGGTGCACAACGCCTGTAGGTAATCGAATTTGGTTTGCATTTGGTTGCCCGCGTAGTTTTTATCGGTCTGCAATTTGATGTCGATGGCTTTGCCAAAATCGCCTTTTTGATAGGCGGTAAGCATCGCGCTGAATAAACTGTCAATGGCTTGGTTTCCTGAATTGTTTTTGGCTACATCGCTCAAAGAACCGCCAGTTTCGAGCATGCGGACATACACGCTTTTGGGATGGTCTGTAAGCAATTTTGACTTCCACTGATCGGCTTGGGTGTAATCGCCGGTGAGGCGGCTAATTTTTACCAATTCATAGAGGGATTGCGGCACATTTTCACTGAAGGGGAATCTGCCAATTAGAATTTTATATAAATCAATGGCTTGTGGGTATTCTTGCAGTCGATCTTGGTAGATTTTTGCAGCTTGAAATAGCGATTTTTCAATGGCGATGAGCGCTTGTTTTTGGGCTTTTTCAGTCAGTGGTAAACCAGCGTAATATTTCTTTTCGCTATCGGCAATGTTGGCAGGAATTTGTGCTGCAGCAGAATCATCGGTTTTTTCTGCAGTTTGTGCGGTGGCTTTTTGGGTGCTGTCTTTTTGGGGTTCGTCTGACTCGACTACAGCCACTTTTTTAGCGGCGTATTTCCAGAAGTCGCGGTTTTCACGTTTGCCCCATAGTTTTTCAAATTCTTGGGTGCTTTTGCTGCGATTGACGGCGTTGTAGAAGGGGAAAGACGCATTGCCGCTGTTGGTGCTTGGCCCGTTCATGGGTGCATCCAAATTGTTGAGGTTGTTGTTGCCAAATCCGCCGGCCGGAGGCATGCCACTGTTGTCTTTTTTCGATTCGGCCAAGGCTTTGGCTTTTTGTGCAGCTTCTTCGGCCTTTTTTTCGCGATCGATGGCTTCCGCAATTTTGTCGGCCCGCCATTTCGGGTCTTTGGCCATACGCAGTAAACTGTCGTTGTTGTAAACAGTCATCACCTCCGTAAGTAAATCGCTCAGGATATCGTTCTTCTGAACGATGGCGTCAAAATTGGGGTGTGATTTGTCAATGATGGCGTTGGCAGAATCATAATAGATGGCGGCAGTTTGGAATATGCGTTGACCAAAGTAATGATCGCCCAGGGCCAAATAGGCGTTGGTTTTGTGTTCGTTGTTGGTAGATAATTGAATGGCTTGGTTGAACCGCTTGAATGCCATTGGGAAGTTCTGGGCTTTGAGCTCGTTATTCCCCATGTTCACGTAAATCTGTCCCAAGAAGTCGATGTTTTTATCGTCCTTCAGCATCTTTTGCAGCACTTTGTTGGCTTTGGCGTAGTTCTCTTGTTTTGCGGAGAGAATTTCAACTTGCGCCATCCTAGCGGCAAAGGCCATTTCATAAGGCGGATTGTAGCGGTAAATCACACCGAAATGCACTTCCGCTTTGTCGTACTCTTTTGTAAATAAGTAGCATTGTCCCAAAGCAAAATGCAAACGGTATTTGTCCATCCGATAATGGGTGGCCTGCAGCGCTTTTTCGAGGGGTTCTTTTGCTTGTTGGTATTTGCCGAGTGCGAACTGCAGCGATCCATAGACCCATTGGGCATCGCCCTGTAACGCTTGCGGAAATTCGGGGTCTTTGAGTATGTTTTGAACCAATACTTCCGCATCGATGTTTCTACCTTTCAAGGATAGGCAACGTGCGATCCAGAGCTGCGATGAAAATTTGATGTTTGGGTCGGTGAAATGACCGTTTACGTATTCGAACAAATCGATGGCCGCGCTAATTTCACCTTTGAGGAAATAGGCTTTTCCGTTTAGGAGGTAGGCATCATCCACCCATTTGCTTTTGGGGTGTTTGTCGATCATGGTCGATGCCTTTTTGATCACCTCGTCCATGGCGCTGCTATTGCCCTTTAGGACGTCGATTGTGCCATAATTGAATAGGGTGAGCGGTTTACGGAAGTCATCTTTATAGCCTTCGCGGGTGAGTTCCATGGTTTCCAACCATTTTTGCTCGGCATTGAAAAAGGTGTTGTAATGGGCGAGGGTATTGTGCCATGCCTTGTAGGACCATGACTCTTCATTGCGACATCCCCCGAGGAATGCGGAACATCCCAGCAATACTGCGAAAATTAGATTTTTCCGTGCTACCCGCATCCTTTTGTGTTGTTTAAAACGCTAATTTTGGTTTTTTATTGACCGTAAATCAAACAATGTCTAAAATTTCACGCCGTCGCAAAATTATCGCCAATCTTCGGAACAAACATCGTTTTGTATTAATAAACGATACAACTTTTGCAGAAGTTTTTTCTGTGAGGTTGACGCCGATGAACGTTTTGATGTTGTTTTCTAGCCTTTTGCTGACGTTTACCATCATCGTTTTGTTGCTTCTCGCGTACACGCCGCTGCGTGCGATTTTGCCTGCTTCGGTAACGATTGAGAGCAAAAAGGAGTTGCTGATGCTGAATCAGCGCATTGAAGATATGAGCAGGAAGTTGGAGGTGCAGCGCAGCAAACAGGAGGTCTTGAATGTGATCTTGGAGGGCAAGGAGGAAGCGTTGGATTCTACTTCGGCGCGACCTACCACGCAGCGATAGGCGATTTTATTTGTCCCCCGAATTTCTTATATTTGTGAGAAAGGATCAGTAACGAAAATTATGGCAATGTTTCAATCAAATGCGACCAAAAGCGAGAAGGTAAATCAGTCTCAAGGGATTTTGAACATCATTGGACAGGGTACGCGCATTACGGGCGACTTGGTTTCGAATGGCGATTTTCGCGTGGATGGTGCCATTGAGGGCAATGTGAAGGTAGGGCAGCGATTGGTTATTGGCGGAACTGGCAAGATTTTGGGGAATATTGAAGCGGATTCAGCCACGGTAGCAGGCCATATTAAAGGCAACCTTACGGTAAAAAATGTGTTGGAGTTGAAGCCATCGGCCAAAATTGATGGCGATATCATTACCAATAAAATGGTGATTGAAGCGGGTGCCCAGTTCAACGGTCGCTGTACGATGAACGTGGCGGTGAGTGTTCCGGCGGCAGGACAGACCCCGGCGAAGTAAAGTCATTATGAAGGAGTGGGGCAAATACATGGGGGTGGCATTTGAAATGATTGCCACGGTGCTTTTGTTTGTCTTGCTGGGTAGATGGGTGGATTATCAATGGCCCATGAAGTTTCCCATTGGCACATTTTTAGGTTCATTGTTGGGCGTGGGGATGAGTTTATATGTAATTTTGAAGAAATTTTAACGTGAGAGAGTATAGTATCAAGATTTTGGGCCTTGGCACGCTGCTGGTATTAAGCACGATGTTGGCTGATTGGATGAGCAACAAAGTGGTGGTCCCTGTGGATGCATATATCGGCTTGGTGTATTTGGTGTTGATTTTTTTATCGCTGCGATACTATGTGAGTAAGGCGAGTGTTTCCAATCCCAATCAATGGGTGAGGCGGGCGATGACCTCAAGTATGCTGCGGTTGTTGGGGGTTCTTACCTTTTTGTTAATCACGCTGTTAAACCGCGGAAAAGCCGATTTGGTGTTCGCTTCGGCCTACTGTGTTTATTTTCTTCTATTTTTGTTGTTTGAAATGTCTGAAAAGCGTAGTAATTTGCGCCCCGATTCAAACAATGGGCCACAAAAAGAAAATGCCTGATTTTTCTACATTCTTCACCACTTCCAATTTTCGGAAATTTTTCGTTGCGACGGGTTTCTTAGCTTTTTTCGCTGTTTCTGCCTTGGCAAATGAAACACATACAGTGTCACAAACGGCCGCTCAAGGTCATGTTTCTGACGTTGAGGTTTCTGCTCACGTAGATAGCGCTGCACATCAAGAGGCGCACAGCAATGAAGTTCACGGAGCAGCTTCACATGGCGAGGCACATGCCCCAGAGAAGTTTGCACCGGGTAAGATGATCATGGAACACATCGCGGATGCCCATGATTGGCACATGTGGGGAGAAGGCCATGATGCGGTTTCTATTCCATTGCCTGTGATATTGTATACGGAGTCTAAGGGCATTACCATTTTTTCAAGTGCGCGTTTTGAGCACGGTCATGCAGCTTACGAAGGCTTTGAATTGAACGAAGAAGGTAAAGTGGTTTGGGCTGATGCATCGAACACTGAAGCTATTTACGATATTTCATTGACCAAGAACGTGGCTGCGATGTTGATTGCAGTATTGACAATTTTGTTGATCACCATCGGAATGGCCAATAGCTACAAGAAGAACACGGGCAAAGCACCCAAAGGATTCCACAACTTGGTTGAGCCTTTGATTTTGTTTATTCGTGACGATATTGCTAAGCCATCGATCGGACATAAAACGGACAAGTTTATGCCGTTGTTGTTGACCATTTTCAGTTTCATTTTTGTGAACAACGTATTTGGTTTGATTCCGATTTTCCCAGGCGGGGCGAACGTAACAGGTAACATTGCAGTTGCTATGGTGTTGGCTTTGGTGGTGTTTGTTACTATCAATTTGAACGGAAACAAATACTACTGGAAGCACATTTTTATGCCTGATGTACCGGTTTGGATGTACGTTATTATCATTCCAATTGAGATTTTGGGTGTGGTATTGAAGCCATTGGTATTGATGTTGCGTTTGTTTGCGAACATTACTGCCGGACACTTAATCATCCTTGGATTTTTCAGTTTGATCTTCATTTTTGGTTCTATGAGCCAAGGTTTGGGATATGCGGTGAGTCCTTTAAGTGTGGCCTTTACCGTATTCATGGGGTTGTTGGAAATGTTAGTCGCATTTTTACAAGCCTTTGTATTTACTTTGCTGACGGCCATTTACATCGGTATGGCAGTAGAAGAACATCATCACTAAAAAGAAATAAAACCTAATAAAAAAACAACCAAATAATTATGAGTCTCATGAACACTCTCCTTCAAGCAGCTGTTGACAATTCAGCCGCTGCGTACAGCAAAATGGGTGCCGCTATTGGCGCTGGTTTGTCAGCTATTGGTGCCGGTATCGGTATCGGTCGTATCGGTGGTAGCGCTATGGAATCTATCGCCCGCCAACCAGAATCAGCAGGTGATATCCGGTCAAACATGATTGTGGCTGCAGCTCTTATCGAGGGTGCTGTATTCTTCGCGATCGTTGTTTGTTTGTTGATTCTGTTTTTGTAAAAAACCCACGGGATTGGGCCAGTCGGTCCAATCCCTTTATTTAAAAACTAAAAGAAATGCAGTTAGTAACACCTGCCATAGGATTGGTATTTTGGATGCTTGTAACATTTACATTGTTACTGGTAATCTTAAAGAAATTTGCTTGGAAACCGATTCTAGAATCGATCCGTGATCGTGAACAAACCATTGAGGATTCATTGTCTTTGGCTGAAAAGACCAAGGCCGATATGATTCGTTTGCAAGGTGAAAATGAATCTTTGTTGGCTGAGGCCCGCAAGGAGCGTGACGCTTTGCTGAAAGAAGCGCGTGAAATGCGCGACAAAATTGTTGGTGATGCGAAAGCCACCGCAGACGAAGAAGCCAAGAAGTTGATGACACGTGCTCAAGATGAAATTGAGAAGCAAAAGGCTGCGGCCATCGATGAATTGAAGCGTGAGGTTTCAGTTCTTTCTGTTCAGATTGCTGAGAAATTGATGCAACAACAGTTGGAGAACAACCAAGCCCAACAAACCATCATCGAAAAGCAACTTTCACAATTAAACTAATACAGCACGTATTGTATGTCAGAAATTAGAATCGCCCGTCGCTACGCCAAAGCCCTTTTCGAAAAGGCAGTGGAAGACAAAGCCGTTGATACGGTGGTAGCCGATGTATTGAACATACAACAGGCTTGCGCCGGAAGCCAAGATCTCATCGTGTTCTTGAATAGCCCTATGCTAAGAAAAGGGGTGAAGAAAGACGCTTTGGGTAAAATATTTGCTTCATGCGCTGATTTGACAAAGCAGTTGTTGATGTTGATGACCGACAAAAATCGGGAATCATTCATTCCTGTGATGGCAGATGAGTTCATGGTGTTGTTCAACAAGTACAAGGGGATAACCACAGCGGAAGTGACTTCTGCGGTTGCCTTGACTGAACAGGCCTTGCACGCAGTAAAGGCGTATGTGGCGAAAACAGCTGGTGCCAATTATGTAGTGCTTAAGCAGTGCATTGATCCTACTTTAATTGGTGGGATGAATATCGTTTTTGATGGTAAAATTTATGATGCTACCATCTCAAACCAAATTATCAAATTGAAAAAAGATCTTCAAATCGCATAAAAAACTCTTATGTCAAATATTAGACCCGACGAAATTTCCAGCATATTGAAAGACCAGATTTCTGGTTTTAATACCGCTGCGAGTTTAGAAGAAGTAGGTACCGTACTCCAAGTGGGTGACGGTATTGCCCGTATTTACGGCCTTTTGGGCGTACAATACGGTGAACTTGTTGAATTCAGCAACGGCGTTCGCGCGGTGGCTTTGAACCTTGAAGAAGACAACGTTGGTGCCGTATTGATGGGTAGCAGCGGAGAAATCAAAGAGGGCGACAAGGTAAAGCGTACAGGTAAAATTGCCTCGATCAAAGCCGGTCACGGTTTGTTGGGTCGTGTAATCAATACCTTGGGTGAGCCTGTTGATGGTAAAGGTCCAATCCCTGGTGAGTTGTTCGAAATGCCTTTGGAGCGTAAAGCCCCAGGTGTTTTGTTCCGTGAGCCAGTAACTGAGCCAATGCAAACAGGTATCAAAGCGATTGATGCGATGATTCCTATCGGACGTGGACAGCGTGAGTTGATCATTGGTGACCGTCAGACAGGTAAAACTGCCATCGCATTGGATGCCATCATCAACCAAAAAGAGTTTTACGAAAAAGGAAATCCCGTATATTGTATTTACGTAGCTTGTGGACAGAAAGAGTCTACCGTTAAGCAAGTGGTGAAAGCCCTTGAGGAAAGCGGTGCTATGGCATACACTGTGGTAGTAACTGCTGCGGCTTCTGCGCCTGCACCTTTGCAGTTCTTTGCACCTATGGCCGGTTGCGCGATTGGTGAATACTTCCGCGATTTGGGCTTGCCCGCATTGGTTGTTTATGACGATTTGTCTAAGCAAGCGGTAGCTTATCGTGAGGTTTCATTGTTGTTGCGTCGTCCTCCAGGACGTGAAGCTTATCCTGGTGACGTGTTCTATTTGCATAGCCGTTTGCTTGAGCGTGCTTGTAAGTTGAACTCATCTGATCATATTACCTGCAACATGAACGATTTGCCTGATAGCTTGCAAGGCAAGGTAAAGGGTGGTGGATCATTGACTGCATTGCCAATTATCGAAACACAAGCGGGTGACGTATCTGCATATATTCCAACCAACGTAATTTCTATTACTGACGGACAGATTTTCTTGGAATCTAACTTGTTCAACTCAGGTATTCGTCCTGCGATCAACGTGGGTATTTCGGTATCTCGTGTGGGTGGTAACGCTCAGATCAAGTCGATGAAGAAAGTTGCTGGTACATTGAAGCTTGACCAAGCGCAGTACCGTGAATTGGAAGCGTTTGCAAAGTTTGGATCGGATTTGGATGCGGCTACTAAGTCTGTGTTGGAAAAAGGTTCGCGCAACGTGGAAATTTTGAAGCAGCCACAATTTAGCCCTGTATCTGTAGAAAAGCAGATTGCAATTATTCATTTGGGTACTTCTAACTTGTTGAGAAGCGTTCCAGTAAACAAAGTGCGTGAGTTTGAAGCAGCATATTTAGAGTATTTGGATGCGAAGCATAAAGATACTTTGGAATCATTGCGCAAAGGGGTAATTGATGATGCGGTTAAAGCCGTATTGAATGCCGCTTGCACTGAAATCGCTAAGAATTACGCCGCATAATCGAATACCATGGCCAATCAGAAGGAAATTCGCGCCCGGATATCATCAACCATCAGCACCCAGCAGATCACCAAAGCCATGAAGTTGGTGTCTGCCACCAAATTGCGCAAGGCAAGTGAAGCCATTGCACGTATGCGTCCTTACGCAGAAAAGTTGCAAGGCATCATGGGCAATTTGAAGGATAGCACGGAGGATGATCGTTTGGCCGGATATTTTGAAGCCCGTGAAACCAAAAAAGTGTTGTTATTGGTTGTTACCAGCGATCGTGGATTGTGTGGTGCATTCAATGCCAACGTGGTGAAACGTGTGAAGACTTTGTTGGACGGTGAGTATCGCGATGCCTACAAGGCAGGCAATGTAACCTTGATGTGTATGGGTAAGAAGGGTGGAGAAGCACTGAAGCGTTTTGGTTACGAAATTAACCTAGACCATGTGAACTTGACCCAGAATGCTTCTGCAGAGAAAGCGTTTGAAGCCATGCAAGGGGTAATCGATCAATATTTAGCTGGTGACTACGATCGCGTGGAAGTGGTTTACAATAAATTCAAAAATGCCGCTACCCAGATTTTGGTAAATGAACAGTTGTTGCCCATTGCGCCTTCAACAGGTTATGCAAACGAAAGCAGCAGTGATTATTTGTTCGAACCAGGTAAAGTGGCCATTTTGGAAGATTTGATTCCCCGCAGTTTGAAAACGTTGTTCTACCGTGCATTGTTAGATTCTTTGGCCTCTGAACATGGTGCCCGTATGGTTGCTATGGATAAAGCCACTGAAAATGCCGGTGAATTGTTGCGTGCATTGCGATTGGCCTACAACCAAGCCCGCCAGGCTGCCATTACCCGTGAGATTTCTGAAATCGTGGGTGGTGTTGCTGCACTGGAAGGATAAACTTGATAAATTCTATAAAAAAGGCGAGCCAATTGGCTCGCCTTTTTTGTTTATCATCCAGGATGAATCGAAGTCTCTAGTATTCGCGTGAAGGGATCTCAATCAACCCGCTTCACTTCAATGTACTTGTGTGTGGCTTTGATTTTGGCAATCAACTGTTCCAAATGCAACAAATCGTAGAGCATTACATCGATTTTACCTCCAAATGTACCATCCTCGTTGCTTGAAATATTGATGCTTTTCATGTTGACCTCCATGTCTTTGGAGATGATATCCGTGATTCGACTCACAATCCCCACATCATCAATCCCCATAACAGAAATGGACGTGTCAAATGCCTTCTGATACCCATCACCACGCCATTGCGCTGGAATGATGCGATAACCGTATTGACTCATGAGTCGTGTAGCATTGGGACAGGTAGTCCTATGAATTTTAACGCCTTCCCCTACAGTAATGAATCCAAAAATTGGATCGCCCGGAACTGGGTGACAGCATTTGGAGAGTGAGTAAGGCATTTCATAATCATCACCAATAATGATTTGATCGGCTTTTTTGCGTTTGTTGGCCGTGCTTGTGGTGGTTGATTTTGTGGGCAACGTTTCTGGAGCATCAACCGTTTCCACCACCTTTTTTAATACGATCTTGAGCAACAATTCGCGGTTGAGCCGGATTTGTCCCTCTGCTACACTATGAAAAAACTCAGCACCAACGGGGTATTTGAAGTGATGCATCAGCTTTTTCAAATTGCTATCCGTGAAGTTTAGTTGGTGTTTTCTAAACAATCGCTCCAGCAACAAACGACCTTGGGTAGCCTTTTGGGTGCGTTCTACTTTGAGGGCTTCGCGTATTTTGGATTTTGCCCGCGCGGTTTTGGCTATATCCAGCCAATCTCGGGTAACCCGATTTTTGCTGGTGGTAAGTATTTCTACGATATCGCCATTTTTCAGCGTAGATTGTATGGATACCAACTTGCTATTGACCTTGGCGCCGAGGGTGCGTTTGCCCAATTCCGTGTGAATGGAAAAGGCGAAATCCAGCGCGGTAGAGCCAGCGGGGAGGGCTTTGACATCGCCCTTGGGTGTAAAGATGTAGATTTCCTCGCCCAACAAACTGGTTCGGAATTCACTCACCAAATCAAGCGCACTCAAATCGCTGTTCGATAGTGTGTCTTTCACCGCATCCAGCCAGTTGTCAAAAGCAACGTCTTGGGGTGTTGCAACGGATTTTCCACCCGACTTGTATCGCCAATGTGCTGCAAGACCGCGTTCGGCAATATCGTCCATCCGTTTAGAACGAATTTGTACTTCTACCCAGCGCCCTTTCGGACCCAATACGGTGGTATGAAGCGCACTGTATCCATTGCTTTTGGGGTGACTCAGCCAGTCCCTCAAGCGATTCGTGTGCGAGCGATACATGTCGGTGACGATGCTATACACCCGCCAACAATCGGCCTTTTCCAAAAATAGGGGCGAGTCTACGATCACGCGAATGGCAAAGGCATCGTAGACTTCCTCGAAGGGGATCTGTTGCTTTTCCATTTTGCGCACGATGCTGTAGATGCTTTTGGGTCGACCTTTGATTTCAACGATATTGATCCCAGATTTTTCTAACTCTGTTTTGAGCGGGTCAATGAACTCTTTGACATATCGTTGTCTCGCATTCTTGGTTTCTACCAATTTATCGGAAATCTCACGATACAGCACAGGATTTGTGAATTTCAGCGATAGGTCTTCCATCTCTGTTTTCACTGCATTCAATCCCAAGCGATGGGCAAGTGGCGCGTAAATGAAAAGGGTTTCCGATGCGATTTTGAGTTTGGTGTTTTCACTCACCGAACCCAGGGTACGCATGTTGTGTAATCGGTCGCAGAGTTTGATCAAGATCACCTTCAAATCATCGCCCAGGGTGAGCAACATTTTTTTGAAGTTCTCTGCTTGTATGCTGTGGTCTTTGTCTACGGTCTCAAAAACGGTTGAAATTTTCGTTAACCCATCAATGATGTTGGCAACGTCTTTTCCAAAACGATGTTCGATATCTTCAAGAGTAATGTCGGTGTCTTCAACAACGTCGTGCAGTAAGGCACAAACCACGGAAGTTACGCCCAAACCAAGCTCGGACACCGCGATTTCCGCCACGGCCAATGGGTGGAAAATATAGGGTTCGCCGCTTTTTCTTACGGTTCCTTCATGGGCTCGTGCAGCCATGTCGAAGGCATCGCGCACGAGCTTGATTTTCTCTTTGGGTAGGTTCTTGCCAAGGCTACGCAATAAATGTTTGTATCGCTTGAGTAACTCTGTGCGATAGGCTTCATAAACCGGCCCTTGTAACAACGCCATTATTGGTTCAGCGCAGCAAAGTGTTTGAAGAATTGCGGAATGGTCTCAATGCCTTTGAAGTAATTGAAGATTCCGTAATGTTCGTTGGGTGAGTGGATGGCATCTGAATCCAATCCAAATCCCATCAAAACAGTTTTGGTTTGCAATTCCTTTTCAAACAGCGCAACGATAGGAATACTACCACCGCCGCGGGTAGGGATGGGCTCTACACCAAAGGTTTCTGTCATGGCCAAAGCCGCTGCTTTGTATGGGATAGAGTCGGTAGGAGTAACTACGGGTTCGCCACCGTGATGGGGCGTAACTTTTACTTTAACACCTGCAGGGGCGATGCTTTCGAAGTGCTTTTGGAACAATTCTGTGATCTCATCACTGATTTGATTTGGAACCAATCGCATAGAAATTTTCGCGTAGGCTTTGCTTGGCAATACGGTTTTGGCACCTTCGCCGATATAACCACCCCAGATACCGTTGACGTCAAGGGTTGGTCGGATACCCGTTCTTTCGATGGTAGAGAATCCGGTTTCTCCCAATACATCTGCAACATCCAAATGTTTTTTATATTCGTTTAGATCGAACGGAATCTTCGCCATCGCATCGCGATCTGCGGCAGAAACTTCCAATACTTTGTCGTAGAATCCAGGAATGGTGATGTGACGGTTTTCATCGTGAAGACTCGCAATCATTGTGCACAAGGCATTGATGGGGTTAGCCACAGCGCCGCCATACACACCAGAGTGAAGATCGATGCGTGGGCCCGTTACTTCCACTTCAACGTAGCTCAAGCCACGCAATCCCACATCGATACTAGGAATATCATTTGCGATCAATGCAGTGTCGGAAATCAAGATCACATCTGCTTTGAGTTTGTCGCGGTTTGATTTGCAATAGGTACCGAGGTTGTTTGAACCCACTTCTTCTTCGCCTTCGATCATGAATTTGATGTTGCAAGCCAAGGTTTGGGTTTGCATCATGGTTTCAAACGCTTTTACATGCATGAAGAATTGGCCTTTGTCGTCGCAGGCACCGCGGGCATAAATTTTACCATCGCGCACGGTAGGTTCAAATGGCGGAGTGTCCCACAGTTCATTGGGTACGCTAGGTTGAACGTCGTAGTGACCATAAATCAGCACAGTTGGCAGTGAAGCATCGATGATTTTTTCACCATAAACGATGGGGTATCCGGCGGTTTCTTCCAGCACCACGTTTTCAGCACCCACTTTACGCAAATGCTCGGCAACGGTTTCGGCACATTTGCGCACGTCACCGGCAAATGCTGGATCAGCACTGATGCTAGGGATGCGTAACAAGTCGAAAAGCTCATTAAGAAAACGGTCTTGGTTTTGTTCGATGTATTGGTTCACTGACATACTCGCAATTTACAATTCATTTTTTGCTTAGACCACATCGCCCAGAGGCAAATGAAAAAAATATTGCCAGAGACGTTTGGATATCATGCTGCATGAAAATCGTATCTTTGTAAATAAGTAAATCGATGGAAACCACTACCGCCCAAGCCGTTCAGGAACATGCCAAGGATCAATTCAAACAAGAGTTGTTTGTTTGGGAAATTGTAATGTCGGTGGTTGTTTTTGCTGCCATTTACTTTGCGCTCAATGCCTTTAAAAAGCACGAGGCGAAGGCCAAAGACCACAATAAGAAATACAATACGGGAGAGTAGGGGTTACACCGAAACCGTTTTGATATCGCCTTCGATCACCAATCGGCCCAGCGTTTTTGCTTTTACATCTTCAATGGTAACGCCTGGCGCGATTTCTTTCAATTCAAAGCCTCTTTCGGTAATGTCGAATACGCCCAATTCGGTGACCACTTTTTTAACACAGCCTAATCCTGTGATTGGCAGGGAGCACTGAGGCAACAATTTGCTTTCACCGGCTTTGTTGGTGTGTTGCATCGCTACGATGATGTTTTTCGCAGACGCCACCAAATCCATGGCACCGCCCATGCCTTTTACCATTTTTCCTGGGATTTTCCAGTTGGCGATATCGCCGTTATCGCTCACTTCCATCGCCCCTAAAACAGTCAAATCTACTTTGCCCGCGCGGATCATGCCAAAGCTGGTTGCACTATCGAAAATGCTAGCCCCTTTCACCATGGTTACGGTTTGTTTGCCGGCATTAATCAAATCAGCGTCTTCCTCGCCCTCGAATGGGAAAGCTCCCATGCCCAACAATCCATTTTCGGATTGAAGCACCACTTCCATGCCCTCAGGGATGTAGTTCGCCACCAATGTGGGAATGCCGATACCCAAGTTTACATAATATCCATCACGCAGTTCCTGCGCTATTCTCTTGGCGATTCCGAATTTGTCTAGCATGCGTTACAAAAATACAAATTTTCTAAGGGTGTTGGGTTGGAATTTGTGGGTTTCAGAACGACCAACTACGAAGTATCATAGGGTCGGCCCATGGCTTTGCGCGCTCATACAATCGCTTTGCCTTCTCTTTGTCGCCCACTGTCATGTAAAGTTCAATCAAACTGAAAATGGCTTGAGACTCGGGGTTCAGCGCCAAGGCCTGGTTATAGGTGGTGATGGCCTTGCTCAATTGCTTTTCAGCATAATAGCAGTACCCCAGGTTAAGCAGTAATTCCTCGTGCTTGGGTTGGTGGCTGAGACCTTTTAGGATTAGCGGTTTGGCCTCTTCAATGCGATTGGATCGTACCAAGGCATTTGTGTATTCAGCCAAGAAATCGTTGTTTAATGGCATCGCTTCCCAGGCATTGCGGTAAAATTGGATGGCTTTGGAAACTTGCGATAACTTTTCGGGAGTCCCTTTGTCATAGGCAACGGCCACGCGATACTGTGTCCATGCATCGGCATTGAGCGCTTCTCTTTGGTCGTCGTTCGCATTGTTTTCCCACAAGGCGATAATCGCCCCAAATGCTTGCTGGTTGTATTGGTAATGAATTTGCGCTTCTAGTCCGATGGAAGCAGATGACACTGATTCCGTGTTTTCACCCTCTTTTGCAAGGAGTCGTTGCGCCTCCTTCATATACAAAGCGTTTGGGTCGAACTTTTCGAAATAGGTGATATAGGCTTGAAATAACTCAGCGTTGCTGGGGTTTTTACTGTTTACCGCATGCAGGCCCGATACAGAGGATGATTGTGTGACCGTTTTTTTCGGGTTTTTCGGGTTGAAAGCCGTTGATTTTGAAATGTAATGATCATGAATGCTGACGTGGGGAATGTCGCGCGTATCACTGCTGGGCATATGGCAATTGACACAGGTTTTATTTTCCCGCATCGATGCTGAGATGGTGCAATTTTTTAGTTTGCTTTTGTTTGTATTTGCATTGTGGCAGCCGATACACGTTTGATTGAAACGGTCTTGGTTTGTTTTTTTCACACTTACATGGGGATTGTGGCAGTTAATGCAAGTGAAATTGATGTTGGCGTTGTATTTGTTTAAATCGCCGGTGTTGGATGCTTTGAAGCATTCACTCATTTGGAATCGCTCTGCATGTCCCGCCATCACAAAGGCCGCATTGCCCTTGTAGGTTGGCATGTACACCGTAAAAATGGAGTCTAAATGCATGCCGGGACGGAAATCGGTGAAGGATTTTCCGGGTTTTAATACATTGTTTCCTTGCAAATGGCAGCGTTGGCAGATGTCTACTTGTAATTTCCAGGGCAATCGCTTGGGGTTTACAATGGACCAATCGGTGTGTTTTCGCGTGTCTACGATAATGCCATTCGATTTTTCCTGTACGTGTAATGAGCCGGGACCGTGACAGCGTTCACAGTCTATTCCCAGTGGTAATTTCTCAAAAACATTGACCGATCCTTTTTTTGTTTGGGGCATGCCGGTATGACAGCTCATACATTCGATGTCGATCTTACGATTGAATCGGGTATTAAATTCTTCGTATCCAGGTGGGAGGTCCCAAATGCCTTTTTGGGTGTAGAAGGTAAGCGGCGCTTGGTAAAGATGTTCGCCATCGGTCCAAAAATGACTGTTGGTGTGCTGGCCACTTCCCACGATGTGCGTGATTTTTTCCCGGCGGTTATGGATGGTATCACGTCCTTGCAATCTGAATTCTTGGATGTAGAGCGCGTCGTTTTGCCAATAAGGGTAATAATAGAGGTTGAGTTTTTTGTCGTAAACAGGTTTTACATGGAGGAAATTGGCTTTGGAATAGGCCTTTTCAGCCTTGTGAAAGCTCATTCCCATACCTGTTTCTACAAATGTTGCGTGTTTATCGGAATGACAGCCTTTGCACGCCTGTATACCCACGTAGGTAGCAGAATCGCCTAGATTCCTGAATGTGGGTTCCGCCGCCGGTGATTTACATTGTAATAAGCTACCAACGACCACCGAAATACTGGCGATGGCCATGATAACGATCAAATGGCGATTGGAAATCACGGGAAGTAGGGGTTGTTATCCGCCAAATTGGGCTTGCCAATCGAGCACACCTCCGATGAGGTTTCTCACATTGGTAAAGCCACTCTGGGTGAGGAACATTTTTGCGGTACCACTGCGGGCGCCGCTGCGACAATGTACAATGACTTCGGCTGATTTGAGGTCTTCCAAATCGTCCAATTTGCCTGGCAAGGTGCCGAGGGGAATCAATTCTCCGCCAAGATTGAATTCATCGTATTCGTGTTGTTCACGAACGTCAATCAGGTTGATTTTTTCACCTGCGTCTAATCTCTTTTTTAATTCGATTACGGAAATGTCTGTACTCATAGCTTGATAAAGTGGTTGTATGTGATTTGGCTGTTCTTACCAATGCAACGCAAATAGTAATGACCAGGCATCAAATCGCCCACAAATATACGGTTTGAGTAATCCGCATGCAGATGGAGTTTTCCGGAAATATCCCAAATTTCAATTTTTGATCCTTCGTTGCTGTTACCATTCAAGTGGATGTAGTCAACACAGGGATTGGGGTACAGCGCCAAAGTTGGTTTGCTGATGGTTTTGTTGCTGAAAGCGTATTCGATGCGCTCACCAAACAGCATGCGAATCATGGGCGTGCCTTTGGCGTCGCCACCGGCAAATTCCCAGCTTCCCAACAAATTGCTGTACAAGTGTGGATTTGATTGGTCTTTTCCTTGGTAACGATAATTGTTGTCGTATCCGATGTTCAGCACATAGGGCATTTGCTGCAACCATCCAACATAGTATTTGCCGGCTGGCAAGTACAACGCAGAATCAAAGAAAATATAGGAAAAGCCGTTAATTGAATCAGAGTAGATGGGCCGTGCCATGGAGACCTCGTAAATAAGTTGGTCTTGGTTGTCGGGTCTTCCTATCGGACTAATCGCTTTCCAAATACGGAGTTTGAAACTTCTCGCACTCACATCAGTCAAACTTTGGTTGAAGTATACCGCCAAGCCACGAAGGGAGTCTGATTTAATGACATTGAAATCCATCGCAAACTGTCCTTTTAGGTTTCCTAAAAAGGCATAATCCAATCCAAAACCGCCTTCCGCACTGCCATCGTCGTAGGCATACCAGGGCATAACAGTGTGGGATTGGATGATCGTATTGTTATTGGTTTCAGCGTTATAGTTGTCGGGGGTAATGTCGTTACTCTGCGGGTTGATGCTGTAAATGTATTTCAACTTCGGCGTTGCAGTAGACAGTGAATCAAACAGCAAGGATTCGTATTTCTCTGTGGTGTCGCCATTGGCCGCCAAATTTCTGGTGCTCGCTGAGAAGGGCTTTAAGTAAACTTGTTTGTTGTATTGGTTGAAAATACTCAGTTGAAAGCGGGTTTGAACGGCGATGCTATTTAGGTTTTTTGCAACCAGAGTAGGACCTGTGCCGCGTATGCTGTTGTTGTAGCGATAATGGGAGAATGGAACATTGCTGTAATCCATGAATAAGCCTGATGAAACTTGATTGACGCCAACGTCTTGTATGGTCTTTTCCCCGAATCTGCGATTCTTTTCGATTCGGATGTAATCCAAGTGCCAGTGGTTTAGGTTACCGGTGGCTTTGGTGAAATTGACAAATCGGAATTGGAAATTGGGCGTTAGGTAATCATAATGAGCGATAGGGGCGAAGTACTCTTTGAAGTCGCCAACAAAACCGCCGGGCAATGCCCAAACCCGCACCCATTCGTTTCTGATGTTCTTGAAGTACAACAGAAGACTGTCTTCCAATTCGGGCGCATCACCAATTCCTTGTCTTTGTACAAAAAAGCTGATGTAAATGGAATCGGTGGGCTTGTAATTGATGGTTTGACTGCCAATTAGCTTGAACTGTAGGTTGATGGGTTGCGATGTTAAGCTATCAGCAAAGACCATGTTTCGCTTGTCAAGCGTTTGGTAGGGGTTGCCATGAGCATCTAAGTGGTCAAAGGTGGCAACACCAAAGTTTGGTGCTTTTTTCGGGAATGAATTGTTGATCCAGACCAAGTTGTCAGTCCAACGATCCGACTGTGGATAGCCGATTTCATGAGAAAAATCTTCAAAAAAGGGCAGTGTAAGTGTATCTGAAATCCCCCAAGCTATTTGTTGTAAGACTGTATTTTCAACAGGTTGAGCTATTCTGTGCCCGAGTGGTTGCAGCCGCACGTAGGGCTGTGCTTTTGTCAGGCCGACAGTCAGCAAAAAAACAGCAGAGATGAAACTCTTAAATCGCATTGTTTTTAGTTGAAATGACCCGTCGAGGTTACGAAATGATTACCGCGAAATAGTCAACACGCTAATTAAACGAAAAAAAAGCAATTTTATTTGATTTGCCCTTGAGTTAATTCTCCTGAAGGTGAGTTAGTTGGTGCTTTCTTCGTCGATTGGTTCCTCAACAGCCGTGCTATCCGCGTTGGGCGTCATTTCAGAATCGATGATGGTAATATCTACGACGGTTCCTTTGAGAACTTTTTCTCCCGCTTCAATGCTGCGACCGCCTACTCTTTGGCTGGTGACCAAATTGTTGCCATATTCTGCGTATTCCTTAGAAACGTTGCCAAGTACCAAGCCGGCATTTTTAATCAAAGCTTTTGCTAAATTCAGGCTGCAGTCGGTAAGTTTGGGCATACTCACGCGGGGTCTGCTGGTGGCATTTACTGTAACGTAAATCACGCGGCCTGTTTTCACGTCTTCGTCCGCACTGGGTAATTGCTCAACAATAACACCTGGTTTCATGTTGTCGATATACACAGTATCAATAATCTTCATTCGTAAGTCGAGTGAAGACAATTTCTCTTCGGCTTCAAACGGTTTCATTTTGAGTACACTGGGTACGATGATGCCATCGCCGTGTCTGGTGTAATAATCCAAGCCAAAATACGCCAATGTTATCAAGACGGCTACGAAAACGCCACCCAATCCGATGTTATACAACCAATTTTTCACGCCGTTTGATTTTCTCCAAATTTCAGTATTTCCCGGATGAATTCAAAGGGTTTATATCCGTTGATGGATGCTTGGTGGTAGATGCACGTAGCGGGCGTCATTCCTGGCAATGAATTCACTTCGATAATGATGGTTTCAACGCGACTATCAGAGAAAATACGGACGAAAGCATCAATCCGGCAATAGCCCGTTACGTCTAAAGCCCTTGCCACCGATTCTAGCGTGTCACGCACCGATTTACTGATGGAAGCTTGTTCTTCTGGGTCTTTGGAAAACCGCGAGGGTGTTAAATTTTGTCCCTGTCCGGCCAAGAATTTTTCTTCCAAACTGAGAATTTCACTTTCTGCGAGCGATTCTGAAGGTTCGAAAACCTCGTATGCAATGCTCCCATCTGGTTGGAGGTGGGTGACCATGCCTCCGGTGACTTCCAAGAAGCGCACGGCATCGCCCATTTCAATGAATTGTTCGATCAGTAGCTCAGTTTTTCTTGGCATTTCATCGCTTTGTCTAATGCCCAATTGCGTGCAAAGGTCTGTAGCAACAGCTTCCTCATCTCTAAAAATGGCAGCCATGAAGCGATCCAATTCAATGGCCGATTTGATTTTTCTTACTGCAGCGCTGCAACCATCATCGGCGGGTTTGGCAATAAGCGGCAAGCCAAATTCTTCACAAATGGATGAGCAGAAGTCTAATCCACCGGTTTGCCATTGGGTTTTTTG
>JACCDV010503202.1_pt1 | contig 34772 bp, 25 predicted proteins | sample 7446131 | NCBI WGS metagenome assembly JACCDV01 (sample SAMN15323448, study PRJNA562643) | freshwater metagenome | isolation source: river surface water | place: USA:Blue River Watershed | collected 2017-08-17
AGGGATTTTTCATCCTCCGGCAAAAATGACACTTTCCCCGCAGCATGAATCACTAAATCCATGCCTTCCATGGATTCTAGCAAGGAGTTGAAGTCCAATACGTCTCCTTCGTGCCAGTGAATGGACAGGTTCTGAAGTCCCAAAGCGGACAGGTCAGCCCCTTCCCGCTTCAACCCATGAATCGTCCCCAAGGTGCTAAATGCCCTTGCCAGTTCACTGCCCACTAGTCCAGTAATTCCTGTGATGAGAATGTTCATGATTGGTAGTTCAAGGCTGAAAGGTGCCTAAGGAATTTATAATCCACCTTGGTTGGTCGCTACAAACTCCGCGAGGGAAGGCAATAGCAGGTCTTTTTCAGAAACGATCGGTTCCGCTACTCCCCAGTCAATGCCTAGGGCTGGATCGGACCAAAGCACTCCCCCTTCGGACGCCTTGTGGTAGTAGTTGGAGCACTTGTACACAAATACAGCGTCTTCCAAGACCGAAAATCCATGGCCAAAACCTGCCGGAATGTAGAGAAGGTTGTTTTTCTCGGTATCCAAAATCGTGGTATACACCTTTCCAAAGTTGGCAGAGCCCTTTCTCAAATCCACGGCCACGTCCAACACTTTTCCAGAAATGACCCGAACCAACTTGGCCTGTGCATGTTCCCCGCGCTGAAAATGAATTCCTCTCACGGTTCCCTTTTGTGAAAAAGACTGGTTGTCTTGTACCCAAGACTCCTGAACTCCTACCTGCTCCAGCCAGTCCCCACGAAAGGATTCAAAAAAATAACCCCTACTATCTGGAAAGACGCGGGGGAAAATCTCAAAGACACCAGGGAGGGTAGTTTGCTTAATTTCTGCCATTGGGGCGTTATATTTTGCTTTCGAGAGCAAAATAACCATACCCAAAGAGAGTATCCTAATCTAATCTAAGGAATTATGCTCAAATTTGGGGGAGCAATGGCCGAGTCAGGCGATAGCCTGCTCTACTGGAGACATTCCGCACGATTTCAATCCTACCGCTAGTCCATGAGTAAATTTTCCCGCAAACTCCAAAAATTACACGATACTGCCCCTCGACAGGAAACTGCTGTGTTGGTCACCTTGGTGCGTCAGCATCAGCCCGAACAAGAAGTGGAGGAGCATCTGGACGAATTGGCATTCCTTGCAGAGACCCTTGGAGCCAAGACGGTGTACCGTTTTAAACAAAAAATGGATAAGCCCGACATCCGCACCTTTGTGGGCAAGGGAAAGTTGGAGGAAATCCAAACCTATGTGGAGCACTTTGCGGTGGACATGGTCATCTTTGACGATGACTTGAGCCCCTCCCAAATGCGTAACTTGGAGAATGAACTCAAAGTAAAAATCTACGACCGCTCCCTACTGATTCTGGATATTTTCTTGCAGCGTGCCCAGTCTGCACAGGCCAAAACTCAGGTGGAACTGGCACGATTTCAATACCTCCTGCCCCGATTGACCAACATGTGGACCCACTTGGAGCGGCAGCGAGGAGGCACGGGCACGCGAGGAGGATCCGGTGAAAAGGAAATTGAAACAGACAAGCGAGACATTCGCGCAAAAATCTCCTTACTCAAAGAAAAACTAGTAGAAATCGAAAAGCAGGGGGTCACCCAACGCAAAGGCCGAAAAGGAATTGTGCGCGTGGCCCTAGTCGGCTACACCAACGTGGGCAAGTCCACCTTGATGAACCTAATCACCAAAACCGACATCCTCGCTGAAAATAAACTTTTTGCTACTGTGGATGCAACGGTGCGGAAAGTGGTACTCGAAAACATCCCTTTTTTGCTTTCCGATACGGTAGGATTTATCCGCAAATTGCCCACCCACCTGATCGAGTCCTTCAAATCCACCCTCGATGAAATCCGGGAAGCAGATCTCTTGGTGCATGTGGTCGACCTGTCACACCATGCATTTGAAGACCATATTCAGGTAGTCACCCAGACACTTCAAGAAATCAAAGCGGGAGATAAGCCTGTCTTACTCGTTTTCAACAAGGTGGACATGGTCCAGCAAATGCCTTCCCAAGAGGAGCAGTTGCAAATCTCCGAGCACGAACTACAGGAAACCCGCTACCTCGATTTCAAGGCACTAGCTGAGGCTTTTGAAAAGAAAAATGGAATCGCACCCGTATTTATGGCTGCTTCCTTGGGCCAAAATGTGGAGGGATTCCGCGAGGCGCTGGTGCAGGAAGTGAAAAAACAACACCGCAAATTGTACCCCCACTACTTGGAGGACCAAGTGGTGGACTGGGGATCTAGCTGGGAAGAGGAGCAGTAAACTAATCCCTAAAAAGCCACAATCAAGCCCCTGGAAGGGAAATCCCCTTCACTCGCCGATACAGGTTGAGCGCATACTTGTCGGTCATGCCTGAAATAAAGTCAATCAATGCACGAAGCAAGGGATAGGCATTGGATTCGGTTCCAAATCCTTTCAGTGGAAAATCCTCTGGAAGGAGCCGAAGCAAACTTTTGTCTTGCCCCGAAGCGCGCTCAGGTGCATAGCAATGGTGGTACAGCGCTTGGCTAAATGCAGCTAGCAATCCATCGAGCACTTGAAACCCTACCGCCTCCTTTTCTAACACTACCTGAGCACGGTAAATCTGCCGCACGGAACGTTGGGAGATCTCTGCCAAAGCCTTTGCCGATGGAATGATATCCGTAAGCGCTTTATCAAAATTTCCCTTGCGCATGCTCTCCTCGTAGGTTGCAAATGCCTCCACCGTTTCTCGGATCAACTGACCTATGGCAAGGGCTCGAAGGGCTCCTAGATTCTGCGACTGGGTTCGATTTTTTAGTTTCTCCGGGTCAAACTTCTCCCCTAAAATGGGTTTCAACAAAGAAAGTGTGTCCTCAAAAGTGACCAGCCCAAGGGTACAGCCATCTTCTAAATCAATGATGCTGTAGCAAATGTCATCGGCAGCTTCCACCAAAAACGCAAGGGGATGCCGCGCCCAGCAATCGTCTCCTACTTTTTCCAAGCCCAGTTCCTGAGCCATTTGCTCAAAATCCTGGAGTTGGTTGATGAAGAAGCCATACTTTTTTTGACTCTTTCGAGCCACATCCCGCTGTACAATCAAGCTAGGACGGGGATATTTGGTAAAGGCCGCTAGCGTTGCATAGGTCAATTTTAGTCCGTTTTGCTTGGATACCAACATTCGGAAACCCTGCGCATTGCCTTCAAAGTTGATCAGGTCAGCCCACTGATCCTCGCGAACATGCTGCTTCCAACTGTTCCCTGAAGGGTGTAGCCTGAAGAAGTCAGAAATCGCCTCTTCCCCTGCATGGCCGAAGGGAGGATTGCCAATGTCATGGGTGAGCGCTGCGGCTGCCACAATCGAACCAATCCCTGCAGCAGTGATCCCCTTGGAACTGAGTTTGGGGTATTTTTCAACTAAAATCTCCCCTGCAGCCTTTCCCAGGGAGCGACCTACAGAGGAGACTTCCAAACTGTGTGTCAAGCGGGTGTGAACGAAAGCCTGCTCGGGAAGTGGGAAAACTTGAGTTTTATCTTGGAGATTTCGAAAGGGAGCAGAAAAAATAATGCGGTCGTAATCTACTTCAAATTCAGAACGTGCTGTGTCCGTGCTCGTTCCCTTTGCCAGTTCTCCAAAACGCCCAAAGGCGAGTAATTTTTCCCAATTCATCATGCACAAAAGTACATCGAGCGCCAGAAATTTCAGGTGTCTGAAGGAAAGAATCCTCCTGAAAGTCTTGAATTTTCCCTTTCCTAGTTCAGGATGAAGGAGGAGAGGGGTCTTTTTGCTGAGAATGACAAGAATTGATCTAAATTTGACCCCATGAATCCCTCCCTTTTCATGCAACGTGCACTGGACCTCGCCGAACGAGGAAAAGGAGCGGTACGCCCCAACCCTATGGTGGGCTGTGTAATCGTGCATGAGGGGAACATCATCGGAGAAGGATACCATGAGCAGTATGGAGGCCCCCACGCGGAAGTCAATGCAATCGCCTCGGTCACAAACCCCAAGTTACTCACCGGTGCTACGGCTTATGTCAGTTTGGAGCCTTGTTCCCACTGGGGGAAAACTCCTCCCTGTGCCAATTTATTGGTAGAAAAAGGAATCAAATCGGTGGTAGTAGCCACCTTAGATCCCAACCCACTGGTGGCTGGAAAGGGAGTACAACTACTCGAAGCTGCGGGGATATCCGTGCAAGTAGGACTCTTGGAGCAAGAGGCGAGATGGCAAAACCGTCGGTTTTTTTGCCAGCAAGAGAAGCATCGGCCTTATGTGATTCTTAAGTGGGCACAAACTCAGGATGGGTTTATTGCCAGGGAAAATTTTGATTCCAAATGGATTAGTTGTTCGCAGAGCAGGCAACTCGTCCACCAATGGAGGGCAGAGGAGCAGGCCATCCTTGTGGGGAAAAATACAGCCCTCCACGACAATCCTCGATTGAATGTACGGGACTGGACCGGGTCCGATCCCATTCGGGTGGTGCTGGATTCCAAGTTGGAACTACCCGCAGACCTGCATCTTTTTGATCAACAAATCCCCACGCTTTGCTATACTACCCTGAAAAGCGAAAAATTGACAAACCTGGAGTGGGTGAAACTACCTCAAATTTCCCTAGAGACCTTGCTGGCAGATCTACAGGCTCGCCAAATTCAAAGTATACTAATTGAAGGGGGTAGTCATACCTTAAATCAGTTTTTGACAGCGGGCCTATGGGATGAGGCTCGCGTATTTACGGCGCCCATTACTTTTGAACGCGGAATAGCCGCACCTCAACTTAAACAAAGTCCTGTCGAATCGCATACGATTGGGGAGGATCAACTAGACTTTTATTACCATGGCTGAAACCCTATTCCTTCCGCAAGCGGGAAGCAAAGAAGAAATTTACCAAGCACTCCTCCCTCAAGTAGAGGCCCTGATCTCCGGTGAACAGGATTTGGTGGCCAACCTTGCGAATATCTCCGCTGCCCTTCGGGAAGCCTTTGGCTTTTTCTGGGTGGGATTTTATGTGGTTCAAGGCCAGGAACTGGTGCTTGGCCCCTTTCAAGGACCCATTGCTTGCACTCGAATAGCCTTTGGAAGAGGAGTTTGTGGAACTGCCTGGAAAGAAAAGAAAACCCAGTTGGTCCCCGATGTGGAGGCTTTTCCAGGACACATTGCCTGTAGTTCCGCTTCCAAGTCCGAAATAGTAGTGCCCGCATTCCAAGATGGCGAGGTTTTTCTAGTCTTGGATGTGGATAGTGATCGGTTGGATGATTTTGATGCCGTAGACCAACGCTACTTAGAGGACTTGATGGGAATGCTCGAAAAAACTAGAACGAGCTAAGCACCTCGCGAACGAAATCCTGTACCACTGCCAAGGTCTTTTCTTTTTCCTCTACCATCCCTAGATGACCTACCCCTTCCAATTCGATGTAGTGGGTATAGGCTCCTTGTTGTGCGCGGCTGGATTCAATTTTGACAGACCCATCCAAGGTGCCTGCAAGCAGCAACTTCGGTCCTGCAAATTGCTGGAGTACTGCGAGCCGATCTTTCCGATCTCGCATCGCCACCGTATAGGCCAATAAGCCTGCGAGGCTGGAGCGCTGTCCATCTTCAATGGCAAGAGCCATCGCATCTGCCAGCTCGTCCCGCCGATGTTCAGGAAACAATTGTGGAACAAAAGAAGTGACAAATTTGGCTGCCCCGTGTTTATTCAAAAAGATCAGGACCCGGTTGCGCATCTCCTTTTTTTCCAAGTCATCTGCAAAGGCTGTGGAATGCAATAGGCCAATGGCTTGGATACGATTCCCCATACGCTCAAGCAAGGCCAAGGCCACATAGCCTCCCAAAGAATGGCCCAATACAATGGGATTATGAATTTGAAGGGCATCCATCCATTCCTCCAACTGTTTGGCGACATCTTCGAGGCAGGTGATGGGATGAGTAATTGGGGAAGACCCAAATCCGGGTAAGTCCGGACAGAGTACGCGGTATTGGGTAGACAGGGAATCGGCAAAGTGGCGCCACATCTCTCCCGACTCACAAAACCCATGAAGGAAGAGTAGGGGATGACCTTGGCCTTTGTCAAAAAAATGCAGCATGAAATTGCTGTTTTTTTAGGCGAATTGTTCTTGGCCGGTCAATGCCTTCACTGCATTGGCGATGCCCTGAGGATCAAAGCCACAGTCGCGGTGCAACTCCAATTGCTCACCATGTTCGATGATGTCATCCGGAATGCCCAAACGCTTCACTTGGGCCTGATAGCCTTGATCTACCATCCATTCGAGAACCGCAGATCCAAATCCTCCCATCAAACACCCGTCTTCCACGGTGATTACTTTTTTGAACGTAGAGAAGATTTCATGCAATAATTTTTCATCCAAAGGCTTCACAAAGCGCATGTCGTAATGCGCAGGGTTCACCCCCTCTTTGGCGAGGGATTCGCAGGCCTCCACGGCATAGTTGCCCATGTGTCCTAAGGTCAAGATCGCCACCTCTTCCCCTTCTTTGATGCATCTGCCTTGACCAACGGGGATTTCTTGCAAAGGCGTTTTCCAGTTGGGCATGACTCCATTCCCTCTTGGGTAACGAATGGAAAAAGGTCCTCCATAGAGCGATCCTGTGTACATGAGGTTACGTAATTCTTCCTCATTCATCGGAGATGCCACCACCAAGTTGGGGATGCAACGGAAATAGGCGATATCGTAAGCCCCGTGGTGAGTAGGACCATCAGCGCCAGCAAAGCCAGCACGATCCAAACAAAATACCACAGGCAAATTTTGAAGGCACACGTCATGGATCACTTGATCGTAGGCGCGTTGCATAAAGGAAGAGTAGATGTTGCAGAAAGGAACCAGTCCTTGAGTCGCCATCCCCGCAGAGAAGGTCACCGCATGCTGCTCGGCAATGCCCACGTCAAAGGCTCGGTCCGGCATAGCCGCCATCATCAGGTTCATGGACGAACCCGAAGGCATGGCTGGGGTTACCCCCATGATGCGCGCATCTTTTTCAGCAAGTTCAATTAGCGTATGTCCAAACACATCTTGGTACTTGGGAGGCTGGGGTGTGCTAGGCGTCTTTTTGAAGATCTCACCCGTCAACTTATCAAAGGTGCCGGGAGCATGCCAGGTGGTTTTGTTGCCACTTTCTGCTGGGCCATAGCCTTTTCCTTTCACCGTGATGCAATGAAGAATTTTTGGGCCTGGAATATCCTTGAGGTCTCGTAGAATTTCTACCAAATGATCCACATCGTGACCATCAACGGGTCCAAAATAGCGGAGGTTGAGGGATTCAAACAGGTTGCTTTGGTGAAGCACCGCAGATTTGATTGCCCCTTCTACTTTGGATATAATTTCTTGTGCACTGCTACCAAATTTGCTGAGCTTGCCCAACACATTCCATACCTCGTCTTTTACCTTGTTGTAGGTGTGGGAAGTGGTAATGTCTGTTAGGTAATCCTTCAATGCCCCAACATTGGGGTCGATGGACATGCAGTTGTCGTTGAGAATAATCAGCAAGTTGGTACCGCTCACCCCTGCATGGTTTAAGGCTTCAAAAGCCATCCCACCAGTCAAGGCACCATCACCGATGACCGCTACATGTTGCAAGTCAGTTCCCTTGTATTTGGAGGCCATGGCCATGCCCAATGCCGCAGAAATGGAAGTACTGGAGTGCCCTACACCAAAGGTGTCGTACTCACTTTCTTTGCGCTTTGGAAATCCTGAAATGCCACCATACACCCGGTTGGTGTGGAAAACATCTCTTCTTCCGGTCAAAATTTTATGTCCATAGGCTTGGTGTCCTACGTCCCAGACCAATTGGTCTTCAGGTGTATTCAGCACGTAATGGAGCGCTACTGAAAGCTCAACCACACCCAAGCTAGCCCCAAAGTGGCCGCCATATACCGACACATTGTCGATGATAAATTGGCGTAGTTCCTGACTAATCTGGACTAAAGAATCTTTGGAAAAATTCTTCAAATCAGCTGGGCTATTGATCTGAGCTAGTAGTGGACCGGGTTGGATGTGCATCGGCAAGGGGTTATTGTCAAGAAAGGTTAACTTTTTAGCGGCTCTGTTTGTTTGAAAATACAGCAGCTTCGAAGTGACTCTTTACAAATTCTAGTCCCAAGAATTCACTGAATTGAATATCTTTGGCTAAGAGTAAACAAAATTAATTCAATTAATTAAATATCCCGTGAGTTTCGAAATCAAATTGCCGTTATTCGAAGGTCCCTTCGATCTCATGCTCTTTTTTATAGAGCGGGACGAGCTGGATATTTACGACATTCCCATATCCAAGATCACCAATGATTTTTTGGATTATGTCCACCAATTGGAAACGCTAGAAATTGAGGTAGCGAGTGAATTTATCCTTTTCGCGGCTACGCTCATGAAAATTAAGTCTCGGATGCTGCTTCCCAGACCGGAAGTAAATGAGCAGGGAGAAGAGATTGATCCTCGAGAAGAACTGGTGCGCAATCTTCTTGAATACAAAAAATACAAGTCGGTGGTAGAGGAGCTTGCTGCGCTTGAGCAGGATCGCTCATCCAAAGAAAAGCGAGGAAACCTAGTCAAAGAACTGCAGGAATTGAGCAAACAAGAAGATGTGGAAGGGGAATTGCAGCATTTGGACCTGTATAAATTGCTCCATGTGTTTCAAAAGTGCATGTCTCGTCTTGCCTCACGTACGGATGAGCCTACACACACGATCATCCAGTATCCTTACACCATTGAACAACAAAAAGAGTTTGTGCTTGAAAAGATCAGTTTCAAAAAGCAAGTTCCTTTTACCGAATTAATCGCATACAAACCGGAAAAAATCTTCGTAATCTATACTTTTTTGGCCATTCTTGAGTTGCTACAACTTTCTAAATTGACCCTGATTTTAGGGGAAGGCTACAATAATTTTTGGGTAGAAAAAATTGAACCTGTCGCCACGGAAGTATGAAATTAGATAACAAGAAGATTTTTCAGACCCTCAACCCGAATAAGGTCTGGGTGCCTGTGATTATTGGTTTAGGGATAGTTTTTGCCCTATTTTACGCTGACCCAAACCTCACTTTAGAAAACTTAAAGGTGGTCGTGGACGCCTCCCCTTTTTTTATTTTCCTTTCCATTGTAGTCATCTTCTTTCGTGATTTTGGCTATGTCTACCGAATCCGGGAGCTCACCGACAGGCAGCTGACTTGGACCCGATCCATTTATGTGATTATCATCTGGGAGTTTGCTTCTGCAGTGACCCCTTCCGTGGTGGGCGGCACCGCCGTAGCCATGTTTATCTTGAATAAGGAAGGCATCAAAATGGGAAAAGCCATTGCTTACGTGATGGTCACCGCCATTTTGGATAACCTATTCTTTGTAATTGCCGCACCGGTAATCCTCTACTTGGCTCAGGACAACATTTTCCCTGAAAATGCACTGCTTGAATCCGAACTGGGTAGTAGCCTCCAAGCCATTTTTTGGATCAGCTATTCACTCTATGCTTCCTACAGTTTTGTGATGGCGGCAGCCTTGTTTTACAGACCTCGGGTATTCAAATGGGTTTTAGTCAAACTTTTTTCGATCAAATTCCTGCGGCGCTGGAAGCACGATGCACAAGAGTATGGAGATCAAATTATTGAAGCTTCCAAACAACTTACTGGAAAGAACTCCAGCTACTGGCTAAAAATTATTGGTGCTACCATTTTCGTCTGGACCTCCCGCTACCTGATGCTCAACGCCTTGATGGGGGCCTTTGTGCCTTTGGATCTTTTTGACAACATCATTGTTTTTGCGCGACAAGTGATCATGTGGATTGTCATGATGATTTCTCCTACGCCAGGAAGCAGTGGAACAGCTGAGTATTTCTTTGGTGTGTTTTTCGAGCAATTCTTGGAAAAATACACCTTTGTGACCAGCATCATTTGGAGATTGCTCTCGTACTATCCGTATTTGATTTTAGGGGCAATTTTTCTGCCTCGCTGGATTCGGCAGGTATTTTTCAACAAGAAAAAGGAACTGAGTTAAATGCTGACCCCCTTTACACGATCCCTTTTAGAACAAATTCTTGGCAGCAAGGGCCTAGGAAAGGATCCTGGCCAAGCTATTGCTCAGATCAGCATTGATTCGCGACAGGTTCTCCATCCCGAACAAACCCTATTTGTAGCCCTGAAAGGTGCAAAGGCAGATGGAATTTCCTTCATTCCCGAATTATTGGAGGTAGGAGTAGCCTATTTTTTGGTGGATGTTCAAGCAAGCATTCCTTCCTCTTGGCTCGAAAAGGGGTATTTTATCCCAGTGAAGGATACCCGAGCAGCACTTCAAGCGCTGGCGGCTTACCAACGCGCTCAATTTGCAAAACCCGTGGTGGGCATCACAGGAAGCAATGGCAAAACCATCGTCAAAGAATGGCTTGGGCAGGTGCTCAGCCAACAGTTTGCGGTAGCTAAAAGCCCCAAAAGCTACAACTCACAGGTAGGTGTCCCCCTATCGATCTTTGGAATTCAATCCTACCACCAGGTGGCCATCTTGGAAGCTGGGGTATCTAAATCAGGCGATATGGATACCTTGGCTAAAATGATCCAACCCGAATTGGGGATTTTTACCAACATTGGATCGGCACACGAAGAAGGTTTTTCGGGGATGAAGGAGAAAATTGCCGAGAAGCTCAAACTCTTTGCTGGAGTCAAATTCCTCTTGTATTGCAAGGATCAGGAGTTGCTGGCAGGTGAAATTGAGCAACAAGTCCCCGCTGAAAATCGCATCTCCTGGTCCAAAAAAGCAGGAGCAGACTACAGTGTCTCTTGGAAAAGCCAGAATTCCACTTCCCGAATTGTGGTCATGAAAAGTGACCTCCAAACGCACACCTTTCAGGTGCCCTTTACCGATCAGGCCTCCCTGGAAAACGTCACCCACGTGATTCTCGCCGCACTGAGTTTGGGTCAGGAAGTAGACCGAATTCAAGAAGGGCTGAGTCACCTGAAGCCTGTGGACATGCGGCTGACCCTCAAGCCCGGTCTCAACGACTCCCTGCTGATTGACGATACCTACAACAACGACCTGGCTGGTCTGAAGGTAGCCCTTGAATTTTTGAGTCAGCAACGCCCCAAGCGATCCAAAATTCTTATCATCTCGGACCTGCTCCAGCAGGGACTTCCCGAGAAAGTGTACAAAGAAGTTGCCGAATTGATTCGCTCCTATGGCATAGACCAAGTAATCGGCGTAGGCCCCCAGATCCAACATCTGGAACCCTTTCTTGGCAAAGGTGTAAGTACCTATACCAGTACCGATCAACTCCTGCAAGACCTCCAACCGGAGCAATTTCAAAACGACCTCATCCTCATCACTGGAGCTCGGGAATATGCCTTTGAACGGGTGGTCAACCGCCTACAGCAGCGCATCCACGGCACCACCTTGGAGATCAACTTGAATGCGCTGACCCATAATTTTAACTTTTACAAGCGACAACTCGCGCCGAGCACGCGGGTGATGGTCATGGTCAAGGCCTTTGCCTACGGAGGAGGAGCCGCAGAAATCGCGAATCACCTGCAAACCTTGGGGGCCGATTACCTGGCAGTAGCCTATTCGGATGAGGGGGTGAGCCTACGGAAACAAGGTATTCAGCTCCCCATCATGGTGCTCAATCCTGTAGAAGAATCCTTCGACTTGCTGTACCAGTACCAGTTGGAACCTGTAGTTTTCAGCCCTGAATTTTTTAAGAAACTCGGAAATTTTGCAAGAAACCAAGGAAGTCCAGTTTCCATCCATTTGGATCTGGACACAGGGATGAATCGCTTGGGCTTTGAGCAGGCACAGGTTGCCGAACTCAAAGACCTTCTCCTTGCTTTCCCCGAACTGAAAGTTGCCAGTTTATACACCCACCTGGTGGGAGCAGACGAAGAGGCACATCATGACTTTTCGGTGCAGCAACTGAAGCAGTTTATGGAAATGAGCGATTCCGTCTGCTCCATCTTATCCTACCGTCCACTACAGCATGCGCTCAACTCGGCAGGGATTGTACGGTACCCCGACTACCAGCTTGACCTCGTCCGCTTGGGAATTGGGCTGTATGGAGTGGAAGTAACTGGCAAACACGACAGTTCTTTGAAGGCGGTAAGTACCTTGAAGACCACCATTTCCCAACTCAAAACCCTCGCTCCTGGAGCTACGGTGGGCTACTCTAGAAAGGGGAGCTTGCCTGAAGGAGGTCGAATCGCCACCTTGGCAATTGGCTATGCCGATGGCTACGACCGCAGATTTTCTCAAGGCAAGGGCTATGTGCTCATTCATGGCCAAAAGGCCCCTGTCATCGGCAATGTCTGCATGGATATGGTGATGGTGGATGTGAGCCAGATTCCCGAAGCGAAGGCCGGAGATGAAGCCATCGTGTATGGAGAGCAGATTTCATTGAAGGAGCTGGCCGATCGCATTGGTACCATCCCCTACGAGCTCCTCACCAATATCAGTGGGCGCGTCAAGCGGGTGTACTATTTGGATTAAAGACTGGAGTATCCTTTAGGGCAGCGATTTTTTCCAGCCCAAGTCTTGGGAAGCGTAAATGCTTCCCCTTCCGCTGAAAATAAAGGCAACCAAACAGGTAATTCCCAAGTAGACTCCTGCCTCCAGGCCAAACAATTCCATGCCCATCAGCGTGCAGGCCAAAGGGGTATTGGTAGCTCCAGCAAACACCCCCACAAACCCACATCCTGCCAAGAGGGCTAATGGAAGCGGAATGTAGGCAGCTAGCGCATTGCCTAAGGTGGCACCTGTAAAGAAAAGTGGGGTGACTTCTCCTCCCTTAAATCCAGAGCCCAAAGTCAAGCCCGTGAGGCCAGTTTTGGCCAAAAAATCATACCAAGGCAAGGGCGTCTCAAAAGCCTCCACAATCCGTGGGATGCCCAAGCCCACATAGGTGTAGGCCCCCGTCAAATAAACAATTCCTGCAATTAAAACTCCACCTAGTAGTGGTCGAAGCGGGGGATATGCAATGGTTCTGCTGAAGACCCAACTTACCCCATGGCCAGCCTCCACAAAGAGTCGAGCAGCGAGCCCAAAAGCAATCCCTGCTGGAATCATCCAGCCCAAGTTGACCAGCGTGTGGGGAGCAATTTCGGGAATAAGGTAGGCCGTATGTTCAATACCCCAGACCCAATCGCAAACCCAATGGGCGGTAAATGCAGACCAGAAGGCTGGGAAAATGGTGTTTGGATCAATTTTTCGACGAAATAGCCATTCCAGCGAAAACACAGCTCCTGCAAGGGGCGTACCAAACACCGAAGCAAAGCCTCCCGCTACCCCACAGATCAACAGTGTCCGGCTAGTAGCGGCATCCCAAGCGAAGCGCTTGCCTAGTTGCGCCGCCAAAGCAGCACCCAGCTGCACAGCCGTACCTTCTCTACCCGACGAGCCCCCAAAAAGATGGGTGATCAAGGTGCCGAATAATACAAAAGGTGCCATCCGCAAGGGAAGGGTTGGCTGGGGAGTGTAGATCCCTTCCAAGATCAGATTGTTGCCTCTTTCTACACCAGACCCGTAGCGGTGGTAGCAATAGCCAATCCCAAATCCTGCCAGCGGCAACAAGCCTATAAGCCAAAGGTGGGCATTACGGAACTCGCTTACCCAATCCAAGGAAAGCAAAAAAAGTGCGGAGGCCGAACCCGAGAGGAGTCCGATGCAAGCGCCAATTGCTACCCAAAAAAGAATGTTTTTCAGCAAGAAAGATGGAGTTAACGGTTTCTTTGCAACAAAGAAAAGGGGATTTGGTAGAATTCAAGGGAAAAGAAACCTAATTTTTAAGACATATCTCAGCCACTTGGCAACCAATTGCGGAGCAAATGAGTTATCCACAAAATAGGCGCTCATGAAAAACATTTTGATTACGGGAGGCTCCGGACTGGTGGGGAAGCAATTGACCTCCTTGCTGGAAAGCAAAGGCTATGCGGTGGCTTGGCTTAGCAGAAAGCCGCAGCAGCGCACCTATTTTCTCTGGGACGTGGACAAACAGGAACTCGATCCGGAAGCCCTAGAATGGGCAGATGCAGTGGTGCATTTGGCCGGTGAGGGGGTAGCAGAAAAGCGCTGGACGGCAGCACGAAAGCAAGCCATTCTTTGCTCACGCACTGAAAGTACTGCCTTATTGCACCGAGCCATCGAGCAGGCAACCCAAAAGCCGAGTACTTTTATTTCAGCGTCGGCAGTGGGATTTTATGGATTTGATACTGGCACTGCTCTGGTGGATGAGAGCAGTCCTTCCGGGAAAGATTTTTTGGCAGAAGTCGTGCTGGCCTGGGAAAAAGAGGTGAAAAAGATAGAAGCCTTACCCCTTCGATGTGTCATCCTTCGAATTGGAATCGTCTTGGATGCGCAGGGAGGAGCCTTAGCCGAAATGCTCAAGCCCCCGGTGGCCGCCCCTTTGGGTTCGGGCGCCCAATGGATGAGCTGGATCCATGTAGAAGACCTGGCGCGCCTATTTGTTTTTGCGCTAGAAAAAACCACGCTTCAGGGCATTTACAATGCGGTGGGGCCTCATCCCGCTACCAACCAGCAATTGACTAAAGAGGCTGCAGCTGCAAAGGGCAAAGCCTATGTGGGAATTGGAGTGCCTGGTTTTGCACTGAGGTTGGTCTTGGGAGAGATGGCCGCCATGGTCTTGGGAGGCAATCGGGTATCGAGCCAAAAAATCCAGAAGGCCGGTTTTGAATTTGAATTTCCAGAATTGAAGAAGGCACTAAGGGATATTTTTTCCTAATTTTTTTCCTTCTAATTAAGAAGCATTTTTAGAACTTTTTCTCAATACTAGATAAACCAATGGGCCTACAATATGGGCGAACAAGAGAATAATTATCCAGATTATTTTCATGCTTTGATTTTTAAATTCAGATCGAATTACATCTATCAAACAAAATAACCATAGGATAAAATATGCCAGGCAAAAGAAAAATAAGAAAAGGATTATAATAAGGGACCCGCCTCCTATATTTTGGATAAAACTTAAGGCCATTTTCAGTTTTTTTAGTGATTGAGAATTAAGAAGAGTATCTGAAGATATTTAATTTTCCACAATATGTAAATGAGAAAACGATCAAAAAAATTTATGATTTAAATGTGAATGCATATAAAAATCAGCCTCAGAAAATAATCTACCTGGAACGGCCAAACAGAAACCAGAAAAATACCGATGGTTCTTCCATTTTTTTGACCACCAATCTAAAATAGTTTTTTTTTGAGGGATTAAAGCAGAATTTAGTAGAAAGTTACCCAAGCACCTATGAAACAATTTTCCCTAGTTCTCCTATTGGCATTGCTTGCCCAGTTTGGCATGGCCCAAGACCTAAGCTACTACCTCCCAAAAGGCTATACCTACAATGCCAAAGTACCTACCCCCAAGCAAGTGCTGGGCTATGAAGTAGGCGAATGGCACGTGACCCACGACCAACTGGTCATGTACATGAAGGCTGTAGCAGCCGCTTCAGACCGGGTTAAATTTGAAGAAACAGGCCGCTCCTACGAGAAGCGACCGCAAACCCTTTTGACCATCAGTGCTCCTGCCAACTTGGCCAAACTGGACCAAATCAAAGCAGAGCGCGCCAAACTTCGGGATCCTGCCGCCACGGTCAACATTGCCAACATGCCCGTGGTCCTATTTATGGGTTACTCCGTCCATGGAAATGAACCGAGTGGAGCCAATGCCGCCCTCCTTGCGGCCTACCACTTTGCTGCTGCAAATGAAATCGAAGCAGACCTCAAGGACATGGTCCTCCTCCTGGATCCAGCCATCAATCCGGATGGGCTCAACCGATTTGCTTCTTGGGTCAACTCCCACAAGGCATACAACATGAACGGGGACCCAGCACAGCGCGAACTGAATGAAGCTTGGCCTCGAGGACGTACCAACCACTATTGGTTTGACCTCAACCGTGACTGGCTGCCCGTGCAGCATCCCGAATCCAGAAATCGCGTTCGTGTGTTCCAAAGCTGGCTTCCCAATGTGCACTTGGATTTCCACGAGATGGGCTCCAACAGCACCTTCTTTTTTCAGCCTGGCGTACCGGCACGCGTGCATCCCTTGACGCCAACCAAAAACTTTGAACTCACCGAGAAGATCGGCACCTACCATGCTAAGGCCTTGGATAAAATCGGCTCCTTGTACTACAACCAAGAGAATTACGACGACTTCTACTACGGCAAAGGATCCACCTATCCGGACGTACAAGGATCTGTCGGCATTTTGTTTGAGCAGGCAAGTTCTAGAGGACATCTCCAAGAAACGGACAATGGGATGCTCAGCTTTCCGTTTACGATCCGCAACCAATTTACCGCCAACCTATCCTCCTACCAGGCCACCAAAGAGATGCGCGTGGAGCTCAACCAGTGGATGAAGGATTTTTACACGGACATCAAAAAAGAAACCGATGCGGACATCAACAAGGCCTATATTTTTGGAGCTAAGGAAGAGGATGCGCGGAGCTATCACTTGGCGGACTTGATTCTACAGCACGACATCAAACTCTTTTCCCTCAAAGAAGATTTGGTCATCAACGGCAAGCAGTTCAAAAAAGGAAATTCCTACATCGTCCCAGCCGACCAGCCGCAATACCGCTTGATTAAGGCCATGTTTGAAACGCGAACTACCTTCCAAGACAGCTTGTTTTACGACATTTCAGCATGGACCTACCCCATGGCTTTTGGAGTAGACTTTATGGCGTTGAATAGCCGCATTGTCAACCTGGCCAATGTCAGCCCTGTGGATAAGTCCAGCTTTGCACAAGCACCGGGTAAGGTGATCGGCGCTGCTGGTGCCTACCAATATGCGATGGAGTGGAACGATTACTATGCGCCCAAGGCGGCCTACCAGTTGTTGAAGGCTGGACTTTTGGTGCGGGTAGCCACCAAAGAATTCGCTACAGCAGAGGGCAAAACCTTTGGAAGGGGAACCCTCCTGATTGACAAAGGAGAAAGCGGCTTGGATGCCCAGGAGTTTTTCAGCAAGCTGGAGGAAGTTGCCCGATTTGCACATGTGGATATCCATGCACTGACGACAGGCTACACGCAGGGAGCCAACCTCGGTTCTACCTTTATGCTTCCCTTGAAGACCCCAAGTATCGCCTTGCTAGTCGATGGAGGGGTGGATAGCGGAGAAGCCGGAGAGATCTGGCACTTGCTCGATCAGCGCATGCAGATGCCAGTCACCTTATTGCCAATTGGGTCAGTTTCTAGCAGCAACTTGGATCGCTATTCCGTCATCCTGATGGCAGACGGTAGCTACGGGCAACTGGGTCAATCTGGCGCTGCCGCCCTCAAAACTTGGGTAAGCAAGGGCAATACCCTAGTAGCCAAAGGGGGAGCACTCCGGTGGTTGGCCCAAAATGAAATCGGCAATTTCACCTTCCGAAAGGTGGATAATGAAGAAAAAGGGCTGCAGAAGAATTACGCAGATTTTGAGAATGCTACTGGAGCCAAGCAAACCTTTGGAGCAATTTTCAAATCCACCTTGGACACCAGCCATCCGATCGGCTATGGCTATGTGAGCAAAGACCTTTTCACCTTTAGAAATGATAATTTCTTCCTAGAACCCTCCAGCAATCCCTACGCCAATCCACTAGTTTACACTAAAGATCCTTTGGCATCGGGCTACTTGCATCCTAGCAATCTGCCTGGAGTACAGGAGAGCGCAGTGATCCGTGTTGCTGGCCAAGGACGGGGTAGAATTGTAGGGTTTGCAGACAACCCTAACTTCCGTGCCTTCTGGTTTGGTACCAACAAGCTGTTTATGAATTCCATCTTCTTTGGTCAAATCATTGACGGAGGAACTGCCCGATAAACTTCTACTCCCAGCCCAATGCTGGGAGTTTTTTCTTTCCTTCGCTAATCGCCTTTCATTTTATGAAAAAAGTAACTCTTTTTCTTTTCACTTTCCTGATGGTCGGTACTGCTCTTTTCGCTCAAGAAATGAGTTTTGAATCCTACAATCCACCATCCACGCTCAAGGTGCCTCAGCATCCGGTCACGCGGGCAAAATTTCCCTTTATCGACATCCACAGCCATCAAGGCGGCGTCAACAAATCCAAGATCGACCAACTCTCGGCAGAGATGAAGGAGCTCAACATGGCCATCATGATCAACTTGAGCGGTCGGGGCTTCGGGCAGGGCAATAGCAATGCGCAGCAGGAATACATCAAGAGCATGATGCAGGAATTTAAAACCCATGCTCCGGGACGATTTATGGTGTTTACCAATTTGAATTTTAACGGCTTTGGTACTCCAGAATGGACTGCATTGGCAGTGAAGGAGCTGGCAGAAGACGTGGCTGCTGGAGCAGTGGGCTTGAAGATTTACAAGAGCTTGGGCTTGACTTCCAAGGACAATTCTGGGAAAAGAATCCCTGTTGATCATCCTGATCTTGATCCCGTTTGGGCTAAGGCGGGGGAATTGGGTATCCCGGTACTGATTCATGCCGCCGATCCTGCACAATTTTGGCAGCCGATGGATTCCACCAACGAGCGCTGGCTGGAGCTCAAGCTCCATCCCAATCGACGTCGATCCGCTACCGACCCGGCGCCCTTTGAACAGATTATCGCTGAGCAGCACCGCGTATTTGCCAAGCATCCCAAAACCACCTTCATCAATGCACACATGGGTTGGATGGCCAATGACCTCGATGCCGCAGGGGCGCATTTGGACAAGTATCCCAATGTCAACTATGAGATTGGAGCCATCATTGCGGAGCTGGGCCGTCAGCCCCGACGGGCGAAGGAATTTTTTACGAAGTACCAGGACCGCATCCTATTTGGAAAGGATGCCTACAATCAAGAGGAGTTTTACACCTATTTCCGGGTGCTTGAGACGGAGGACGAGTATTTCCCTTATTACAAAAAGTACCACGCCTTTTGGAGCATGTATGGTTTGGGGTTACCCGATGACGTGCTGAAAAAGGTGTATTACAAAAATGCGCTCCGCATTGTGCCTGGATTGGATAAGACGCTTTTTCCGGATTAAAGCACTGGTACTAGATGAAATACAGTGGAAATACGATGGAAATAAACCAAGCAAGCTCGGTGAAATAGTAAATTCTGCTTTTAGTTCAACTCATTTCACGAAGCTGCACAACGCGGCGGGTATTTCAATAGTATTTCCTTTTAATTATTTCACAAAGCGTAGCGGAGTGTATTTCGACTTTACTTCAATCGTATTTCGTATTGGGTACTTTTTTAGTCAAATTCAGCGTTCAAAAATCAGCGTTCGACATTCGATATTTAAAAAATGTCGAACACCGAACGCTGAATAAAGAAGGCAGAATTCAAGGCCTAATACGAAACCCTACTTTGTACTTGGTACCGTTCCGTATTTCATAGCTCATACCTGGTACTTAGTACCTTGTACTTTGTACAACTTAGAACTTCATCTTCAGCCCCAACAAGAAATTCGTTCCTGCCTGTGGGTAGAAGAAGTTCTCCGTTACCAGTTCTCGACCCGTTCCTCCCGGCACAAAGTAGCTGAAGGTATAACCATTTGGCTCGTACAGTTCATTGAAGAGGTTATTGATCAGCAAATTCACTTCCAATCCTTTGAAGAACCGTGGGGTAGCAGTATAGCTGAATCGCAGGTCATTCGTGAAGAAGGCGTCTAAGGATCGGGCTTCGTTGGCCGTATTGTCCAAAAACTGTCGCCCTACATACTTGCTCAGCCAGTTGATAGACAAGTTTTTAGCGGGCTTGTACTCGATGATCGCCGAGCCCACCACATTGGGAGAAAAGGCGATGTCCGTATTGGTATAGGTGTTGGTCTCTTGTCGAAACTCGTCTACGCTGTAGTCGTCGATGTACTCGGTGAACTCCCGGATTTTGTTCTGGCTAAGCGCCAGATTTCCCCCCAAGGTCCACGTTTTAGAAAAAGCATAAGCGCCTTCCAACTCAATCCCTGCCCGGTAAGAAGCCGCTACGTTCTCTCGGATATAGGCCCCCACATCGTTGATTTGTCCAGTGAGGATCAGTTGGTCTTTGTAACCCATGTAGTAGAAGTTGGCGGCATAGCTGAAGCCTCCAGATTTGGCACGCACACCCGCCTCCACATTGTTCAAGCGCTCTGGTCGCGGCACTTCGGTGATGGGGTTGTCCGTAAAGTCGGAGCGGGTGGGCTCCCGGTTGGCCACGGCATAGCTCGCGTACCAGGTTTGCTTTCCTCTTTCGTAGGAGAACCCAAACTTGGGATTGAAGAAGGTGTAATTTTCCTGACCATCCACGATGCGTAGGTCGTCATTAAGTCCGTAGAAGGAGTAGGAGATGCCGCGCAACTGCAAGTCTCCAAATAGATTGAACCCCGGCTGGATCTCGTAGGTAGCTTTGGTGTAGATGTTGCGGTCGTCCTTGATGGCGTTGTTGTCGTAATAGCGGAAGCGCATTTTCGTAGTCTCCGCAATCTTTGCCCAAATGATCTCTCCAAAGTGTCCTCCATCGTATCTATTGGCACCTCCACCGATGATCCAGTCCAGTTTACCGTCAGTAGAGAGGTAGTTTACCGACCCTACAAAACCATAAAAATCATTGTCTAGCCAGCGACGGCGGATAAAATCCGTACTTTCAATCACTTGATCACCGATTTTGGCAGGTGCTAAGGCATAATTTGCAAAGTCGTCATCGGCTCGAAACTGCTCGTAGTATCCACGGCCGTAGGTATAATGCAGCGCCAAGTTGGTCTTCCAGTTGGACCCCACTTTACCGGTATAAATCAACTGGTAATGATCTTGTTGGTAGTTGTCCGTTTCGTTGTCGTAAGTATAGTAATTCCAAGTGCGATCGGTTTTCAGCTTGTCTTCAGGTAGTCCCCACCAGCTTTGGTAGGTCTGCTCTTTTCCGGAGAAAGCAATCAATTTGATCACGCTCTTTTCTCCATAATAGCCCCCAGAAACAAACCAGCTGCCTAGATCCGAAAAGGAGCGGTCCACAAAGCCATCTGAAGTAATCTTGGAAAGTCGGGCATCTACTGCAAAGCGGTTGTTGAGTAGGCCAGTGCCCGCTTTGACGGTATGCCTCCAGGTGTTGAAGGAACCGAATCCATTGTCGATTTCAGCATAGGCCTCATCGCGGCGGTTGTCGGTTTGAAAGTTGAGGCTAGCGCCAAAGGCTGCCGCTCCGTTGGTGGAAGTTCCCACGCCCCGCTGGATCTGTATGTTTTCTACCGAGGAGGCAAAGTCCGGCATGTTGACCCAAAAGACCCCATGCGACTCCGCATCATTGAGCGGAATGCCGTTGATGGTTGCATTGATGCGGGTTTGATCGGTGCCTCGGATACGGATACCGGTGTAGCCCACCCCTGCACCTGCATCGGAATGGCTGACTACCGAAGGGCTAAAATTGAGGAGGATAGGAATGTCCTGCCCCAAATTCCGCTTGGCGATCTCCGACTTATCCACAGTCGTGAAAGTAGTAGGAGTCGTCTCAGAAGCGCGCGTTGCGGACACAATAAACTCTTCGCTCAGAAAATCCTTGGACTCCAGCCCCAGCTCCAAGGAGGCTGCCAAAGGAAGTTCAACTGAGTTGCGGAGGGTTTCGTAGCCCACATAGGAAACTCGGATTTCCTGCTTTCCATTCGGCACCCGTTGGAGGGTGAAATTTCCGTCGCTATCCGTGACGGCACCTTTTCCCAGACTTTCAATCCAAACGGAAGCCCCTACCAGAGGAGCGGCCGTTTTGGCATCGTAAACTCGTCCACTTAGGCTCGCTTGCGCCCAAGCGTGTAGACTGATGAGTACAAACAGTCCTACAAAAACTAACTTTTTCATAATTTCCCCTTTCGGGTTTTTGAGTGAAACATGAGAAAACCTAGGGGAGGTTCTCCGTGATTGTTTACCCCTTTGCGACGCAAAAACACATCCGAAGGAAGGCTAGCACTTCCTAGATTGGAATCAGTTGTTTACTCCGCATGCTCATTTCCCTTCGCCGGCATTACCCGGATCAGGTGGTATGGGTATGATCTCAGCCCGTTGTATTAAAGGCACCCCTTATGATCTGACAACAAAGTTAAACGGGAAAAGTTTTTTTCCAAAAGGCGGTTCTTCCCTGCTTTTTTTTAACTTGAAGCTTTCACCCAAGCCCATTGGCCATGCGACTGTACAAATTGATTTCAGGAACACTTTTGGAACTCAACAACGCCCATTACTTAGGGCCTGAACTCGATTGGGATCAGTTGCTCGGCAGGGAACAACTCCCCAAATTGCTGGCTTCAGAAACCAGTCATTGGGAAAAGATAAGTTTTGAAAAAGCCGAAGAATGCATCGCTGAAGGACTTCTGGCTCCTATGGGAACTCAGGAAGTTTGGGCAGCGGGAGTAACCTATTTTCGCAGTCGGACCGCTCGAATGGAGGAGTCCAGTGATGCGGGCGGAGCCACATTTTACGACAAAGTGTATGCAGCAGATCGGCCTGAACTCTTCTTTAAAGCAACTGCAAGCCGCGTATCCAATCCCGGAGATTTGGTAAAGATCCGAACCGACTCCAGTTGGGATGTACCCGAACCGGAGTTGACCTTGTTGCTTTCCCCTTCGGGCAAAATTCAAGGCTATACCATCGGCAACGACATGAGCAGCCGGAGTATCGAAGGAGAAAACCCCCTTTACCTTCCACAGGCCAAGGTGTACCAGGGTTGCGCTTCACTCGGGCCTTGCCTTTTGATTCGAGAAGAACCCCTGCCTACTTCCACCAAGATTAGTTTGGAGGTGCATCGGCAGGGGAGTTTGGCGGCTTCGGGGGAAACCAGCTTGGCGCAATTGAAAAGAAGCCCAGAAGAACTTGCCCAATGGCTTTTTCGGGCCAATACCTTCCCAACGGGTTGTTTTTTGATGACTGGAACCGGCATCGTCCCCGACAATTTTTCCTTGGCAAAAGGGGATGAGGTGACCATCCGAATCAAAGGCATCGGCACCCTTCAAAATGGGGTGGGAATGATTTAAAATCAATTTTTTCAAAATCCAGTTCCTGGCATATGGAACTATTTTTCCCATTGACAGGGCCCCCTTGACCATTGGTAAAAATCCAAGGATTCCCGCTAAGCAAAAGCACTATGTTTGCATTCTCAGAAAGTACTTTATGAAACGTTTTTTATTCTTTTTTATCCTACTTGCGGTATCGGGTTCTTTTCAAGCGGAAGCACAAGCTCCTGCTCAGCAAAATGCCTTTGCATTTAAACTGAAAGAGCCCATCACCTTGGACGGCATTTTGGATGAAGCCATCTGGAAAGATGCAGAAGGATGGAATGGAAATTTCATGCAGTACTTTCCCTCTGATACCTCCTTGAGCAAGTTTCCTACCCGTGTAAAAGTTGCTTTCGATGATACCAACCTCTATTTGGCAGCCATCATGGAGAATACCGGGCCACGGAAATACGTGTCTACCTCCCTCCGACGAGACTTTCGAGGAGAACAAAATGACGGAATCAGCTTTGTATTTGACACCTTCAATGATGGAACCAATGCCTTCCAATTTGGAGTAAACCCTTATGGGGTACAGCGAGAAGCCCTACTTGCCAATGGGGGTTCACGCTCGGATGACCTCAACCTGGCTTGGGACAACAAATGGTATTCCGAAGCAAAAATGATGGAAAACCATTGGCAGGTAGAAGTGATCATCCCTTTATCGACCCTACGGTTTAAAGAAGGAGCACAAAACTGGAACGTCAACTTCTACCGAATCGATAGCCACACAGGTGAGCGGTCTACCTGGGCTCCCATCCCCCGAAACATTCCAATCATTACGACGGCTTTTCTCCGAAAAATGATCTTTGAGGAGCCCTTACAGAAAAAAGGGGCCAATGTCTCCCTTATCCCTTACGTAGCCGGGCGAACGGCTAGGAATTTCCTTGAAAATAGCAGCGAAGCGCTTACTCCTGCAATAGGTGGGGATGCCAAAATCGGCATTGGGCCAGCCATGAACTTGGACCTGACCTTCAACCCAGATTTTTCTCAAGTGGAAGTGGATCAGCAGGTCACCAATCTGGATCGATTTGAGATCTTTTTCCCCGAGCGCAGGCAGTTTTTCCTTGAAAATGGAGACCTCTTTGACAGCTTTGGTCAGCCTCGATCACGCCCCTTCTTTTCTAGACGAATCGGTGTAGACATCGACTCTGCTACTGGCCAAAATGTGCAAAGTAAAATCATCTATGGCGCTCGCCTGAGTGGAAAATTGAACGAGAACTGGCGTGTAGGAGCCATGAATATGCAAACAGCCACAGATGAAAATGCTGGCATTGTGGGCAAGAATTTTACCGTGCTCGCGCTCCAACGAAAGGTATTTGAACGCTCCAACATCGGACTAATCTATGTCAACAAAGAATCCTTGGCGCTGGACGAGTACCAGCAGGTATTCGATCCTACCGCCTACAATCGCCTGTTGGGAGTCGATTACAACCTCAACTCGGCCAATGGAAAGTGGACGGGAAAGGTGTTTTACCACCGCACCTTCGAATCGGTGAAGGTAGAGAAGCCGTATTCCTTCAATGCCTACCTTTTGTATACCGACTTACATTGGAATTGGACCTTTAGCATCCAAGATGTGGGCAAATCCTACAATCCTGAAGTTGGATTTGTACCTCGTTCGGACTTCAAACGAATCAACCCAGACCTTACGTACTTATTTTATCCCAAGTCCAAACTCATCAATCGTCATGGCCCAAAATTGGAGTTTGAAGGATTGTGGAATGAAACCTTGGGGACTACCGATCGGGACATTAACCTAGGCTATATTGTTCGCTTCAACTCCTTGGCCGAATTGGAAGTTACCCAGCGAAACCGATACGTCTACTTATTCAGCAATTTTGATCCTACCCGATCGGGTGGAGCACCCTTAGCGGCAGGCACAGATTATTCCTATCAAAATGTCCTAGTAGAATACCGTAGCAATCCTCGCAAAAAACTGAATGTGGGCGTCGTTGGTGAATTTGGAGAGTACTTCACGGGATCTATTCAGCGAATCACTTCTCAAACAGGACTTCGACTTGGGTACTTGGCAAATATATCCATGAACTTCAACTATGCGCGAATCCGATTGCCACAGCCTCAGCGCGATGCAGATTTGATTCTAGTGGGTCCGCGTATTGATTTGACGCTAACGAAGGATTTGTTCTGGACTACCTTTGTGCAGTACAACAGTCAGATCGACAACCTAAACATCAATACCCGTATCCAGTGGCGCTATGCCCCTGTATCTGACTTTTTCTTGGTGTACACGGACAACTACTTCCCAGGCGATTTCCTGCCCAAGCAGCGCTCGCTGGTGTTTAAGTTGAACTACTGGTTGAATTTGTAATCAGATTCCTAAGGCCAATAGTTCCTTGATTCAATAGGTTTGCAGGCGACCAACACGTACTCCATTTACATAGTTTTCTTCGCTATAGATACACCCTGATTCGGCATACATGAAAACGGTGCCGTTGATTATCCCATTGGTATAGGGAGTCACCGAAGAAACCCATCCAGCAGGATTTGGAGGACTTATTTGAGAAAGGTCGCATAAGCGCCCGGTATATGGCACTTGCAGTCCAATGCAAGTTTGTAAGGGATGGTTAAATGTGAGCCACTCTCCTTCTTTTTTGCCATTTAAATAGTAACCCGATTCCTTAAGCATTCCATTAGAGTAAAAATATTCCCAAAGACCTACCGGTTTTTTATCACTCAACTTGCCTTTCGCATAGACTTCATAAAACTTGGCCTTCCAGGCTAATCCGGGGGTTTCGCTTTGAAAATCAAAGAGCAAAAGATGGTCACTCTTGGAAAGTTTTTCCCACTTTTTATTTCCAGAACAATAGTTGGTTTGGTAATACGGGAAATCCAAACTCGTATTGGCCACAATAAAATAAGAAGTATCGGGATAAAAATAGAGCGAACAATAATCCCAATCATAACCAAACTCAATATCCACGGTTTCCGATTGGGGAGTCCCACTAATCAATTCATCAATGAAAAAAGTGGCCACATAGCGGTACCCTAGATTGGGAAAAAACTCCGTTCGCTTCGTAATAAGATGCCCTTTAAACAACAGATCTGCTTCAATCAAATGTCGAATGTTTAAGTCATCACCTGGATAACAACCACATTCTGAAGCCCTTCCAAAAAACGGGTTCAAAAAGAAAAAGAAGAAAAGAAAGAAACCCGTTTTCATCTGCTTGCGGCTACACGTGCTTTTTTACCTGTGATCAAAATTCTTCGATACCCCTCTTTCGTATCCGAACTGACTTCCTTTCCAATCACCTTGACTTTTGAAAATTCCTCCGGGAACTCCAGTGAAATTGTCCAATTGGCTTGGGTTTGTTCCACTTCAAGCGTTCGGACCCCTGACTTATCCACATAACTCAACTTAATTTCATTGTCTCCGACCTGGACTTTTTGAATGGATGCTTCTTTCCAATCCGAAGGCATCTGGGGACGGATGTAAATCACCTTATTCCCAGCATCCGGCTGAATTCCGAAAAATTGCATCACGATAGGTACACCGAAACTGTACATATTCCAGGCCTGTGTAAACATGCCGTAATCCGGAGATACCTCATACATGGACCCTGGAAGGGCAAAGCCAAAACTTCGGGTCATCCTTTTGAGGTAATCCAAGGCACCATCTGGATTGCCATACCTATTTTCCCCAATCGCTGAAACTCCGGTAGGTAGTGTCATCACCGCGCCCGTGTAGGAGAACGATTTGCTTCCTGCAAAGGAGCCATCTTCGTTTTCGGCTTGCTCGTCCCGATCAATTCCTGTCACAAAGGTGCCAAAGGGGTTGGTGTACTTTTTAGCAGTTGCCAAGGCAATCTTTGCCTTATCCTGGTCTGCAATTCCCGTTTCCATAGGCGTATTGACAACCCAGTTGTGGTAGAGCACAAATCCCTGCTTTTGATTCTTGGGAAGTGTGGATAACTTGGCTCTGGTGGCTTTAAGTTCCGCTACTGCCCAAGGTTTATTCAGGGTATCGGCACGAATAATCGCCGCATCGAGCAGCGGCAAGGCTTCTTCCACCGTTCCTATAAAGTCCGCGTAACTGCCAAACTCTTCCACCCAAAAATCGGTATTGATCTTCTCGGCCAGAACTAGCGCAGTTTGTTGATAACTCTTGGAAAGTTCTGTTTTGCCTAAGATTTCGGCCATTTTGGAGGCGTCCGCAAAAGCCTTTTGGGAATAGACCGCCACATCAATCATCTCCGATTTAAGCCCATGAATTTCCATCATGCCGTAGCCATCGGGAAGGAGATTTCCGTCACTGTCATTTTCCCGAAGCAACCAATCTAGGCCCTGCTCGATGGAAGGAAAATACTTTTCCAACAGCGTTCGATCCCCAGTCCAGCGGTACACTTCCCAAATCGTGGAGGCCCATTGCGCGGTTTCGTTGATATTTCCCGGATTGTAAACCGCTCCGTTGGTGCTCACTTCATGGATGATCCGTCCATTTCCGTTGATTTTTTTAGAAAGGCCGTGGATCAACTCCAGGGTAGCATACACCAAGTCCTTGTTGCCTGTGGCAATTAAGCCCTGGATGCTGTACTCACTATCCACTCCAAACCACCAGGGATAGTCTTGGAGGCCTGCTCCAAATCCCCTTCCAATGCCTGGCACCTCCCGTACCAGCCAATCGGAATTGTACTTGATCCATCGATAGGTACGCTGCAATTCCGGATCGGGAACTTGAATTTCTGCTTGCAGGGCCAATTGTTCGTAGCGCTTCTTTTTTGAAAACCAGTCCGAAACCAAATTTTTCTTCATGTCACCCAAGGTTTCCATGGCCTTCGATTCACTTTCTGTGGAACCAGCAATGTAAACTGGGATAATTTGTTCGGAGGCTGCAGGCAAGTTGACTTCAAGTGAAAAGCCTGCTGTAGCTCCCTTCCCTTTGGGCGAATAGGCACCACAAGCCAATCCCTCCATTGGCTGCAATGCAAGCCCATCATTAGTTCCCCAAACAGTAAACCAGGGGTTGCCTTGATCCTTTGCAGAAAAGGTAGCCGTCTTGGAATCAAAAGAAATCGCATCGGGATGATCGATGAGTTGGGTACGCTCTCCCAACCAAACCGGCATCAGGTCTACAAATGCATTGAACTGAAATTGAATAGTTTTATCAGAGGTATCCACATTTTTGACGCGGAAAAGAATCGTCATCCCTTCTTTTCCATCGGGCACAAATTGGAGTCGTTCGACTTCTAGGCCCGCTTCTTTGATCAAAAATTGGTGCTTGTTGGCAAAGGGATAATTGGTGAACGTTTCAGCTTGGTCGAGACAAAAAGTATCGTTTCCAAGGCTTACCGAAGCCGTAAATCCATCCATCAGTTTGATGGGATGCAGCCAGATTCCCCCCATCTCTCCCTCCACATGCCAGCCCATGTCTTGAAAGGCTCCATTCTGGTTGCCAATTAGGTACACCCGATCCCCAGCGGCTACAAAAGGCGAAGCCAGGTACTCCTTTTTCCCTTGCAGCGCTTCCAAATTTACCAGGTCTGCAAAAAGGGTTTCTTCAGGGCCAAGTGCAGGTTTACAAGAAGCGAAGGAGATGAAAAATACTAGAATGAAAAATCGCTGTGACATGGCTGGAATAAATTTTAAACCAAAAGTTACACGAATCCAATGAATTTTTAAGGTGAAAATCAAGAGTCCTTCAATCCATAGATTCGAGAGGGCCGATTTACCCTCTTCTTTGAACCCTACCTAAATTTTTTGAAACAAGGAAAACACTTTCCTTACACAGCCCGTTAGCCCAGCATGAAGTACAACAGGATTGTGGTGTGGTTTCGCAATGACCTTCGGCTCTCTGATAACGAGACGCTGACAAGGGCAATACAGCAGGGGGGAGAGATTATTCCTGTGTACTGTTTTGACCCTAGGCATTTTGCAAATACCAGGTTAGGCCTTCCGAAAACAGGTGCTTTTCGTGCCCAATTTTTGATAGAAGCACTTGAAGATCTTCGCAACTCATTCATTCAACTAGGCGCCAATTTGGTAATCCTTCAAGGCAAGCCAGAGGAAGTCTTGGTGGATATTGCCAAACAGGTCCAGGCTTCGGCCATCTTTTTTTCCAAAGAAGTAACTTCTGAAGAGCGTCAAGTGGATAAGAGCCTAGAGGAAGCCGCATTTTCAAAGCGAATCGCCTGCGAAAGCTTCTGGCAAAGTACCCTCTACCACAAGGACGACTTGCCTTTTCCCATCAAACAAACCCCCGAAGTATTTACCCAATTCCGCAAAGAGGTAGAAAAGCAGAGTAAAATCCGTGCTCCTTTTCCTACACCCACTGCTGTAAACTACCCTGGAGAAGCGCTGATCCCAAATGCAGGACCCCTCCCCCAGCTTAGCGATTATGGACTGGAGAAGCCCATGCGAGCCGAACACTCGTGGTTGAAGATACGTGGGGGTGAGTCTTCCGCGCTGGGGCAACTTCGGTCTTATTTTTGGGAAAAAGACCTCCTCAAGACCTACAAGGAAACGCGAAATGGCTTGATTGGCATGGGCTACAGCTCCAAGCTATCGCCTTGGCTGGCCTTGGGATGCATTTCTCCGCGTACCATCTACACAGAAGTGAAACGCTACGAGAAAGAGCGCGTCAAAAACGACAGTACCTATTGGCTGGTCTTTGAATTGATCTGGAGGGATTATTTTCGATTTATCGCCAAAAAGCACAGCACTAAATTGTTTCAAATTAGTGGCATCCGAAATCAAGTGGACTCCTGGCGAAGGGATAAGGCGCAATTTAAGCGCTGGGCAGAGGGGAAGACAGGAGTTCCATTTGTGGATGCCAACATGCGTGAACTGAATGCAAGCGGATTCATGTCCAACCGAGGTCGCCAAATCGTGGCGAGCTTCCTAGTCAATGACCTGGGTATCGACTGGACCTGGGGAGCAAGTTATTTTGAAAGCCTACTGGTGGATTACGATGTGTGTTCCAACTGGGGCAACTGGATGTATGTGGGCGGGGTAGGGAATGATCCCCGAGAAAATCGCTACTTCAATATCCTGCGGCAGGCGAAAAATTACGATCGAAATGGGGACTTCGTTCGCTTATGGATCCCTGAGTTGCACGCTATTCGTGGCTTTGACATTCACCAGCCATGGGAGTTATCCACATCCGAGTTGCGCAACTTAAAAATCGACTTGGGACAAAGTTATCCACAGGCCATCACGGAGATTCCTTCCCTGGAAAAGGCTTATTGAGGTATTTCATAGAAAATGGCAGCAGGTACACTGCTGCCATTTTTAATGTAATTGGTTAGGCTTGACCAGTAATCATCCGATAAATAGGATCTAAAGGCATTAGAAATACGATTAATCTGAGTCGTTTTTTCTTCTTTTCGAACCCATCAACACATTTTTTTCGTCTCCTTGCAGCTTTCGTTTCAATTTTTTAACATCCTCTGCTGGAGGCAAATTTTCTGGTACAATTCCCCGTTGGGTTAGCATGTCTCGAACAGCCGAATTGTTATCCACATGCTCCATTTCTATTCTGTTTTGGCCGCTTAGGTCTTTGGTTTGTACATTCAATCCTGTCATCTCAGTAGCCAAATCCTTTGCTTTAATACTGATGGTAGGTAAAAAATCAGCGACAGGACGTCCCTCGGGTGCTCCCATTTTGATTTTCAATTGTTGGGTGGATAATCGGAAAAGAGCCTGATCCCCTTTGCTCCGAATTACCGCAAAGCCCTGGCTGTCCACTCCTCTTTCGTAGAGAATTCCAGAAAGCTGTTTTTCTGTTTGGCTTAATTTCTCTCTCGCTTTTACCCGCTCGTCAGCTAGCAACCGTTGTTCGACCAACTCCGCTCTCCGAGTCTGCACCGCAAAGTAATTTTGTGCAAAAGCAATTTCCTCCTTTCGGCTGTCCCCATTTTGAGCGATTAGGTAACTCGCATATCGGGTCAAAAGAATGTCTTCAATCTCTTTTTCTGCCCCTTTTGGCATAAGGATCGTTTTCCTGACGTCAGGAAAATGATAGAGAACCTCTTCTCCGGCATGTTGACATGCCTCCTTGGCTTTTTGAATTACCTTCTCAAAATTTTCCCATTTGCTGTATCCCAACAAGACCTGCAGTTCTCGGGCACTCCAGCACTCTACTCCTTCTAGCTCGGCAGCAGCAGTTTCAAACTGCGCAAACAATTGCTTGATCTCTTCTGATTTCATGATTATAAAAGTTAAGGTTAAAAAAAATGAAAAAAATCTACGTTAGTAGCTCAAATTAAATTTACTCAAATCTGGCATCAATTGCTTCTTTCTTTTCAATTCCCGCTGATACAGGTACTCTCCCAATTCTGCAAAGAAGGGTAATCCGACTTCATCTGTCTCGTACTTATCGTCGTTGAGAATCTGATCTTCATTGACATAGACGATGGCAGATACCATAAACTCCACCCCCGTCTCAAAATCCACAAAATACCCCCCATCCACCAGGTGTCCATAGGACCAGCCGGTCTTGTTGAACAGCCGAAAACGAGGATCGATTTTTCCTTTTTGAATCCCAAATTTGGTGAATTTGGAATAGCTGTCGTAGAATTCAGTGGTATCGTAGGCAGGAGATTCACTCTCTCGAGGCAACATGCTCATGTACTGAAGCACAAAATTTCGGTGCTCCTCATTCAAATTAAACCGTTCGATCCCAACAAAGGCCTCTGGAAAAATCGTTCGCTGAACCACCCCGTGCAAGTCCGTCAGGGATAACTTGTTCTTGTAAGAAAAGTCCATTCCCCCTTGAATCAAGCTGTCGTTTTTATAATAGGCTCGGCCCAATTTGGGATAGCCAGGGACCACATACGCACTATCGGCTTGTCGAGCAGGCAATTCTAAAAGTGTTTTTCCAGAGTTATCCACAAATCGAATGGGGTTAAACTGTCGGTTTTCTTCGGCTGAAATTGGAAAGCTCAGGCGCTGCATAATCGCCGAATTCACCAGCCCTTTTTCCTTAAGTTTTCGATTGATGTAATCGGTACCCAGCAACTCGTAGAGTCTATTGTAGGCGTCATTATCGGAAACCAGGAGGATTTTTTTGATGTACTGCCCGATACTTGGCAGCCCATTCTGAGCACTTGAATCTTTCCACGCAGGGAGCTGCGAAGGGCGTACCGAGTCGGTAAGCATGATGGTCTCTAGCGTCAAGCCTTCTAGTTGTTGCTCCTCCAGCCACTCCAAGGCAAGTAGCGCCACAGGGAGCTTGACGGTAGAGGCGGGATAGAAATACCTAGAATCATCGACATTGAACGAGTAGGTAGTAAACAGCGGGTTGCCATGCTCATTGCGATCGATCTGTGTATAGAGGATCTGAACCTGGTACTTGGCGGTGTCAGCCAGCACCTTTTGCAAGGTGGGGTACTCTTCCAGCCCCTCCACAAAGGGTACAGGAGGAGCAGAATTACAAGAGGCTAATAGGATACCAACAAGAAGTGAAAAGAAGTAATTTTTCATAACGTCGCAGGTAGATGGGTTAGAATTTCGAGTAAGGCACTTACCTCTTCCTTAGAATGACTGGCGGAAAGTACGATTCGATTGACTTTGGGACTACTGGAACTAGGATAGGAAAAAGAAGAGGTGATGTACCCCTGTTCTTGTAATTTTTCAGCCCAAGTATCGGGCGAGTACACGAACACAGGAAAATTCGAAGACCCTTGAATTTGGGAAATAGAACTGCTTTGTTGGTGAAAAAAAGAGGTCAATTCCTTCAATTTTCCGTGTTGCTCCCGCAAAAGTTCCTGTGCATCCAAAAGGCTTTGAAGCAAGGCAGGCGCCGGTGGAGAGGCTCCTACAAATATGGGTTGGGATTTAATCCCTTGAATGAGGGCCTGTGAACCCAATACGATTCCTCCTGGGGTTTCCAAGCCTTTGCCCAGGGAGCCAGAAACTAAAAGACGAATGCCTTCCTGCTTCCATTGGGAGTAGGTTCCAAAAAGCCCATTTCCCAGAACACCAAAGGCATGACTATCGTCAATGAGTAGCGTCACTTCGTGTTTTGAGGCGATGGGTAGGACCCAATCGTAGGTGTGAACTGCTGCCTTGAGCGGATCTACCGCATTGCCAAGAATCAAGATCTTCTGTGAAGGCAGGCGAGCTGCTTTCTCCAAACAGGCTTGCGTCCATTGCGAAAAGCTGAGGGAGGGCTCTACGGGTACACCCGGAGGCAAGATGGCAGGATGGGCATCCGGTGCTGCCCAGCATTGAGCGGCGTTTGAGTAAAGGTATTGGCTAGCCGCTATGCCAGCTAGATAGCCCGAACTGAATAGTGCTGCACTTTCCGCGCCTGCCTGTGTTGAAAAAAAATCCTCAAACGCATCGTAAACTGCAAGCTGTACATTGTTGGTTCGACTGAGCCCATGATGCATCCCCCACTGCTGCCTATTGCTTTCCACAATTCGCCCATAGGCCTCCATACTGCCCAAGCCTAGGTAAGAAGTTCCATTAAAGAACAGGTATTCCTTCCCTTCCAGCAGGAGCTTTTGCCTAAGGCGCGTGGATAGGGCAATCGCGTTCAAGGGAATTACTTGGCAAAAATCTGGGAAGGATCTTGGAAGGATTTAAACTCCAGGGCATTGCCACAAGGGTCTAAGAAAAACATGGTGGCCTGCTCGCCCACCTCCCCTTTGAATCGAATGTAGGGGTCAATCACAAATTCAATGCCGTGGGCCTTGAGTTTGTCTGCCAGTTCATGCCACTCCTCCCAACCGAGAATTGCACCAAAATGGCGAACAGGAACATTTTTGCCGTCTACCTCGTTGGTTTTGGCGTTGGCAAGTTCATCCGGCTTGATGTGTGCCGAAAGTTGGTGACCAAAGAAGTTGAAGTCAATCCACTTGTCGGTGCTCCGACCAATTTCGCAACCGAGCAGGTCGCCGTAGAAGCCGCGGGTTTCTTCGATGTCACGAATAGGAAAAGCTAAATGGAAGGGTTTAAAGTCAGACATAATGCTTAGTTTCGTTGGGTAATGTGTTCGGGGGCTGGAAGCAAATTGTACCCTAAATATATGGCAAAAAACAAAACAGTTTCATTGGTTTTGAGCAGTGGCGGCGCGAGAGGATTAGCGCATATTGGCGTAATCGAAGAGTTGGAACATAGAGGCTATGCCATTGCCGAGATTGCAGGTTGCTCTGCAGGAGCCCTAGTTGGCGGCATGTATGCCGCAGGCAAATTGCCAGAATTCAAGGATTGGATATGCAATCTGGATCGATTGGATGTGTTTTCCTTGATGGATTTTACTTTTTCAAGCCGTGGGTTTATCAAAGGAGAAAAGGTCTACCAGGCCCTAAAACGGGTAATTCCAGACCAGAATATTGAAGAATTTTCCATTCGCTTTTCCTGCAATGCGGTAGAGATCAACTCGGGAAAGGAACATGTGTTTACCCAAGGAAGTTTGTACAAAGCCATCCGCGCTTCGGGTAGCATTCCCTCCGTATTTATTCCTGCCAAATCGGAAAAAAATCACTTTGTAGATGGAGGCGTATTGAATCCAGTACCCATATCCCTGATTTCAGACCCACATGCCCATCCCATAGTCGTCGTAGATACCAATGGCTTGGAAGAACATTACCTAGATCTCCCTTCCAAACCCTCCACCAAATCACAAGGACTTACCCTACCCAGCTGGGTCAAGGACTACCAAGGCAAAATGAAGGCCTATTTTCCGGAAGAAAAAAAGAAAGAAAACCAGCGCAGCTATTCCGCTTTGGAACTCGCCAACCGATCCTTTGACCTGCTGCAAGATCGCTACTGCCAAATGCTTTTGGAAAACTATCCAGTGGATGCCCAAATCAAAATTGCCAGAAAGCAATGTGGAACGCTGGAATTCCACCGTGCTGCCGAATTAATTGAAGTCGGCCGAATCAAGACTGCTGCTGCCTTAGACCGCAT
>JACCDV010110181.1_pt1 | contig 34707 bp, 32 predicted proteins | sample 7446131 | NCBI WGS metagenome assembly JACCDV01 (sample SAMN15323448, study PRJNA562643) | freshwater metagenome | isolation source: river surface water | place: USA:Blue River Watershed | collected 2017-08-17
ATCGAAGTGCGTCAGTACGCCATCGACACCATCGAGGCTGGTGCCGGACATCAGTCCGATATAGAACGCGGGGGAAGTCATTGCGCGGGGGAAGTCATCGCCGGAGTGTAGCGGAACCCGGCGATGCCAAGATCAGCGTGACGCCAGTTGCAGGGTGCTCGGCGACAGCAGTGCGAAGCGGTGGCGCATGTCACCGGCAACGCTGCGGAATTGCTGCAGCTCGGCTCCGGCCAGTGCCGGTGCGTTCGGCACCACGATGGAGTTCGGATCGCGTGCATCATTGTTCACGCGGAATTCATAGTGCAGGTGCGGCCCGGTGGACCAGCCGCTGGTGCCCACATAGCCGATCACCTGCCCTTGTGACACGCGCGCGCCGCGTTTGGCGGTGATGCGGCTCATGTGCGCATAAGCGGTCGAATACACGGGGCCATGGCGCACCACGACCACATTGCCGTAGCCACCCTGTGCGCCGGCAAATTCAACGATGCCATCACCGGTGGCGCGGATCGGCGTGCCGATCGCAGCGGCAAAGTCGATGCCCTTGTGCTGTTTCCACTGGCCTGAGATCGGATGCACACGCATCGCGAAGCCCGAGGTCACGCGCGAAAACTCGAGCGGCGATTTCAGGAAGGCCTTCTTCAGTGATTTGCCGTCCAGATCGTAATAAGCGCCATCACTGCTGCCCGGCTTGCTGAACCAGACGGCGGAATACGTCTTGCCGCCATTCTGGAATGCAGCGGCCAGCACGCGGCCGGTGCGCACCGGCTCGCCATCCTGCCATTGTGTTTCGTACACCACCTGGAAACGATCACCCTTGCGCAGGTCCGACGCAAAGTCGATGTCCGAAGAAAAAATATCCACCAATTGCATCGCCACCGCATCCGGCACCTGCGCCGCATCGGTGGCTGCGAACAGTGACGAGCGAATCTCGCCGCCGCGCATCTCCATCCGCGTATCGATGGTCGCCTGCACTTCACGCGCAGCAAAGCCCTCGGCCTGACGCTCGATCAGCAGGCGTCGCACGTCATCCTTGCCTTCGAGCAGGGTGGACGCTGACAACAGGCGGCCATCGGCATCCACCGTTGCCTGCACGCGGCGACCCGGGCGCAGGTTCAGCAGCGCACGCGCGGCCGCATCATTGCGGATGAAACCGGCAGCCTGCGCATCACGCACGCCGAGGCGGTCCAGCAGCGCCGCGAGGTTGTCGCCGGGGCGCACACGCTCTTCGGTCACATAGCGTTCAACCTGGTCGGCAGGGCGCAGGGCGTCGATCTGGGTGGCCAGCTCGGGCAGCGCGAGTTCTTCGACCACCAGGGTCACCGGCAGGTCGGATGCATCCGGCGCCATCGGCGCCACGCCGGCCGCGCCAAAGGCCACCAGCGACAGGCCGGCAGCCAGGCCCGAGAACACACGTGTCTTGCGGGAAGCACGCAGCGCCGGCCACAGCGCGCTTGCAGCTTCCAGGAATTTGGCTCTCAGACTCATGCAATCAGATAAAATTTGGGGTTTTTCGGCGCAGCCTGTGCGGAAATCAGTCCGCCCGGAAACTCGACAAACAAAGCGCGCATTATAGCAAAGGCGAAACGCCTTTTTTTGAGCAGATACAAGTACTTATGGACGCCAATTCCCCGCTCCCCCAGACCGCGCACGGCGCGACCCAGGCCGGTGCCAGCCAGCCCGTTCTGCCTTTGTCCGATGCGGTGAAAGAGCAACTGGCGATCGTCAAGCGCGGCGTTGAAGAGCTGCTGATCGAGGCTGAATTCGCGCAGAAACTGGCGCTTTCCGAGAAAAACGGCAAGCCGCTGCGCATCAAGCTCGGCCTCGACCCGACCGCCCCGGACCTGCACCTCGGGCATACGGTCGTGCTCAACAAGATGCGTCAATTGCAAGACCTGGGCCATACCGTGATCTTCCTGATCGGCGATTTCACATCGATGATCGGTGATCCCTCGGGCCGCAATGTGACCCGCCCGCCGCTGACCCGCGAGCAGATCGAACAGAATGCGAAGACGTATTTCGCGCAAGCCAGTCTGGTGCTGGACCCGGCAAGAACCGAAATCCGCTACAACTCCGAATGGTGCGATCCGCTCGGCGCACGCGGCATGATCCAGCTGTCGGCTCGTTATACGGTGGCGCGCATCCTCGAGCGTGAGGATTTCACGAAGCGTTTCAAGGCCGGCACCCCGATTTCAGTGCACGAGTTGCTGTATCCGCTGATGCAGGGCTATGACTCGGTCGCGTTGCAGTCGGACCTCGAGATAGGTGGCACCGACCAGAAATTCAACCTGCTGGTGGGCCGCGAGCTGCAAAAGGATTATGGCCAGCCGCAGCAATGCATCCTGACCATGCCGCTGCTCGAAGGCCTCGACGGCGTCGAGAAGATGTCCAAGTCCAAGAACAACTACGTCGGCATCACCGAACCCGGCAACACCATGTTCGCGAAAGTGATGAGCATCTCCGACGTGGCGATGTGGCGCTGGTACGAGTTGCTGTCGTTCCGCTCGCTGGCCGAGATCGCGCAATTCAAGGCAGAGGTTGAGGGCGGTCGCAACCCGCGCGACATCAAGGTGCTGCTGGCGCAGGAAATCGTCGAACGCTTCCATTCACGCCAGGCCGCCGAGGATGCGCTGGCCGACTTCAACCACCGTGCACGCGGTGGTATCCCGGACGAGGTGCCGGAAGTCGCGCTGTCCGGTGCGCCACTCGGCATCGGCCAGCTGCTCAAGCAAGCCAATCTGTGTGCATCGTCGTCGGAGGCGTTGCGCATGGTCGAGCAGGGCGGCGTGCGCATCGATGGTTCGACCGTCAGCGACAAGGGCCTGAAGGTCGAGGCCGGCACGTTCGTGGTGCAGGTCGGCAAGCGCAAATTCGCGCGCGTCACCCTGTCCTGATGCCTGCGGATGACCGCATGCCGGCACAGCGATGGCATCGTGACCTCATGCTGATCGGGCATCCATGATCGGCTTGCTGCAACGGGTCTCCGAGGCCAGCGTCACCGTCGAGGGCAACTGCGTCGGCAGCATAGCTGCCGGCTTGCTGGTGCTGCTGTGCGCCGAACGTGGCGACAGCCGCAAGGAAGCCGATGCGCTGCTGACGAAGCTGTTGTCCTTGCGCGTGTTCAGCGATGGCGATGGCAAGATGAACCTGAACGTCGCCCAGGTGAATGGCGGGCTGCTGCTGGTGCCGCAGTTCACGCTGGCTGCGGATACGCGCTCGGGCACCCGCCCGTCATTTACGCCCGCTGCGCCGCCCGCGCTCGCGCGCGAGCTGTTTGATTACACCGTCGAGCGCGCACGTGCCGCGCACCCTGTGGTCGAGACGGGCCGTTTCGGCGCCGACATGAAAGTGGCGCTGGTCAATGACGGCCCGGTCACGTTCTGGCTGCAGGTTGCGCCGGCTGCACCTGCGGCGCCTGCGCCCATGGACGCAGGCGCAGGATCTTCGACGCCACAGGCTTCCGCATGACCGAGCTGTTGCTGATCCGCCATGGCGAGACTGCATGGAATCGTGAACGCCGCATGCAGGGTCATATCGATATCCCCCTCAGCGACGCCGGTGTCCGTCAGGCGCAGGCGCTTGGCCAGGCACTGGCCGCCGAACGGCCCGACGCGATCTATGCCAGCGACCTCGGTCGCGCACGGGCCACCGCACAGCCGGTGGCCGACGCGCATCACCTGCCGCTGATCCTGCGTGCCGCGTTGCGCGAGCGTTGCTACGGCGCGTTCGAGGGGCTGCTGTACGACGAGATCAGCCAGCGCTACCCGGAAGCCTTTGCCGCATGGCGTGCGCGCGAATTGCATGCGCGCTTTCCCGCAGGCGAGCGCGAAGCCGAAACCCAGCAGGAATTTCACGACCGCGCAGTGAAAGCCGTTGCCGATATCGTCAGCGCCCATCCGGTGGGCAAGATCGTGGTGGTCACGCACGGCGGCGTGCTCGACTGTCTCTATCGCGAGGCGACCGGCATGCGTATCGATGCCGAGCGCGATTTCGGCATCGTGAATGCGGCGATCAACCGGCTGCAATGGGACGGTCGTCATTTCCGCGTACTGCAATGGTCTGATGCCAGTCATCTGGAGGCTGCCGGCCTCGACGAGATCGATCGCTCCCACCCGGCCGCCTGATCGTCGCGTGAATAACCGGGCTTGCACGCACGGTCTGATGAAAATTTAGGCAGCAAAGCGTATACAATACGCACCCTTTCGTCGTTTCTCCGGTTCGCTCCGTCCCACGATAGCCATGCAGCTCGGCCCCTATCAACTTCGCAACAACGTGTTCGTCGCGCCGATGGCGGGCGTGACCGATCGGCCGTTCCGCCAGTTGTGCAAGGAACTCGGTGCGGGCTACGCGGTGTCCGAAATGGCCGCGTCGAATCCGCGCGTGTGGGCCAGCGAAAAGACAGCGCGCCGCATCAACCACGATGGCGAAATGGAGCCCAAGGCGGTGCAGATCGCCGGCGCCGATCCGCAGCTGCTGGCCGAGGCCGCGCGCTTCAATGTTGCGCGCGGCGCGCAGATCATCGACATCAACATGGGTTGCCCCGTCAAGAAGGTGTGCAACAACTGGTGTGGCTCCGCGCTGTTGCGTGATGAGCCGCTGGTGGCGGCACTGGTGCAGGCAGTCGTCCGTGCGGTCGATGTACCCGTCACGCTGAAATTTCGCACCGGCTGGGATCGGAACCACAAGAATGCGCTGACCATTGCGCGCATTGCCGAAGATGCCGGCATTGCGATGTTGACGCTGCATGGCCGCACGCGCGCCGATGGCTACCGTGGCGAGGCCGAATACGACACCATCGCGGCGGTAAAGGCGCAGTCGAAGATGCCGGTGGTCGCGAACGGCGACATCGACAGCCCGCAGAAGGCGAAGTTCGTGTTGCAGAAGACCGGTGCCGATGCGGTGATGGTTGGTCGTGCGGCACAGGGCCGCCCGTGGATTTTCCGCGAGATCGATCACTACCTGCGCACCGGCACACTGCTGCCTGCGCCGCTGATCAGTGAGGTGCGGGCATTGATGGATCAGCATCTGCGCGCGCATTACGCGTTTTATGGCGACTATCTCGGTGTGCGTACTGCGCGTAAACACATCGGATGGTATGTGCGCGATCTTGCAGATGGTGAAGCCTTCCGCCAGCAGATGAACCGCATCGAAGATTGCGCAACCCAACTGGCTGCGGTCGATGCTTTTTTCGAATCGCAGTTGGTGCATGGCGACCGGTTACAATATGCGCCCGCCGCGCAATTGCTGGCGGCGTAATTCCGCACTATTTCCCCCGACGAGATGCAATGAGCAAAGACAACATCCAGGACGTGGTACGCAAAAGTCTTGAAAAATACTTTCGCGACCTGGGGGAGCAGGAGCCAAGCAATGTGTACGACATGGTGGTGTTCACCGTCGAAAAGCCCATCCTCGAAGCCGTGATGACGCGTGCCGGCGGCAACCAGTCGCATGCGGCCGAGATGCTGGGCATCAATCGCAACACCCTGCGCAAGAAATTGCAGCAACACGGTTTGCTCTGACCCAGCGCCTGTCCTTCCTTTTATTTTTCGCTAGCCATGATTAAACAAGCGCTGATCTCGGTCTCCGACAAGACGGGAGTGCTCGAATTCGCCCGCGCGCTCGCGGCGATGAATGTTAAACTGCTGTCCACCGGTGGCACCGCCAAGCTGCTGGCCGACAACGGACTCGCGGTGACCGAAGTCGCCGACTACACCGGTTTTCCGGAAATGCTCGACGGTCGCGTGAAAACCCTGCACCCGAAAGTTCACGGCGGCATCCTCGCGCGCCGCGATTTTCCGGAGCACATGGCCGCACTGTCACAGCATCAGATCCCGACCATCGACATGGTGGTGGTCAACCTGTATCCGTTCCGGCAAACCGTCGCGAAAGAGCAGTGCTCGCTGGAAGACGCGATCGAGAACATCGACATCGGCGGTCCGGCAATGCTGCGTTCGTCCGCCAAGAACCACAAGGACGTGGTCGTGATCTGCGATCCGGCCGACTATGTGTGCGTGCTCGACGAGATGCGCACAAAGAACGGCGATGTGTCATATGACACCCGCTTCGCGCTGGCCAAGAAAGTCTTCGCGCATACCGCGCAATACGATGGCGCGATCACCAATTACCTCACTTCACTCGGTGACGACCGCCAGCATGCGACGCGTTCGGCCTATCCGGAGACGCTGAACCTGCATTACACCAAAGTGCAGGACATGCGCTATGGCGAAAACCCGCATCAGTCGGCGGCGTTCTATCGCGATGTGGTTGCGGTCGAGGGTGCGCTCGCGAACTACCGCCAGCTGCAGGGCAAGGAACTCTCGTACAACAACATTGCGGACGCCGACGCCGCGTGGGAATGCGTGAAGACCTTTGACGGCGCCGCCTGCGTGATCATCAAGCATGCGAATCCCTGTGGGGTTGCCGTTGGCGCGGATGCGGCTGAAGCCTATGCCAAAGCTTTTCAGACGGATCCGACGTCGGCCTTCGGCGGCATCATTGCGTTCAACCGCGAACTCGATGGCAAGGCAGCCGAGGCGGTCGCCAAACAATTTGTCGAGGTCCTGATCGCACCGTCGTTCACGGCTGATGCGCGCCAGGTGTTCGAGGCTAAGCAGAATGTACGCCTGCTCGAAATTCCTCTCGGTGGCGCCACCAACGGATACGACATGAAACGTGTCGGTGGCGGTCTGCTGCTGCAGTCGCCCGATGCGAAGAATGTACAGCTGGCCGAACTGAAGATCGTCAGCAAGAAGCAGCCGACGCCGAAAGAGTTGCAGGACATGATGTTCGCATGGCGTGTCGCGAAGTTCGTGAAGTCGAATGCGATCGTCTTCTGCGGCAACGGCATGACGCTCGGTGTCGGCGCCGGCCAGATGAGCCGTGTCGATTCCGCGCGCATCGCATCGATCAAGGCGCAGAACGCTGGTCTGCAACTGGCTGGCTCAGCGGTCGCATCCGATGCCTTCTTCCCGTTCCGCGATGGGCTGGATGTGGTCGTCGCCGCCGGTGCCACCGCCGTCATCCAGCCGGGCGGCTCGATGCGCGATCAGGAAGTGATTGATGCGGCCGATGAGCACGGCATCGTGATGGCGCTGACGGGGACGCGGCATTTCCGCCACTGATTCGGCTATATCCGAAGCAAAGGTCGACCCCAGGGTCGACTTTTGCTTTTGGCGGCGGCGATTCCTGCCTGCCGCTTTTGCATGCGCTGCTGTCATAATGCGCGCATGAAAATCCTCGGCATCGATCCCGGCCTGCGGGTAACGGGCTTTGGCGTGATACAAAAAGAGGGGGCGCGCCTGTCCTATATCGCGTCCGGCACCATCCGCATTCCCGACGGTGATCTGCCGTCGCGGCTGAAAGTCATTCTCGACAGCGTCGGCGAGGTCGCGCGTACTTACCAGCCCGACTGCGCAGCCATCGAGATTATTTTCTCCAACGTGAACCCGCAATCGACGCTGCTGCTCGGCCAGGCACGCGGCGCGGCCATTTGCGGACTGGTGAATGCCAGCTTGCCGGTCGCCGAATACACCGCATTGCAAATGAAGAAGGCGGTCGCCGGTCACGGCAAGGCGCAGAAAGCGCAGGTACAGGCCATGGTGCAGCGTCTGCTGAAACTCGACGGCCTGCCGGGCACCGACGCTGCCGATGCGCTCGGCGTTGCGATCTGCCACGCGAATGCCGGCGTCGGCCGCGAGATGCTCGGCGGCCTGGCACCGGAACTCGCACGCAAGGGCCTGCGTGTGCGCGGCGGACGCCTGGTCTGAGCCTGTCAGGCCTCGGCCCTGCTGCGTTATCATCGCTGCACTTTCTTCTGACCCGGAATCCCCATGATTGGCCGCCTGTCTGGCATCCTGTTCGACAAGAACCCCGCACAACTGCTGGTCGACTGCAACGGCGTCGGCTACGAAGTCGGGGTGCCGATGAGCACTTTCTACAATCTGCCGTCGACTGGCGAGAAGGTCACCTTGCTGATCCACATGGTAGTGCGCGAGGATGCGCAGCTGCTGTACGGGTTCGGCACCTCGCAGGAGCGCGAGCTGTTTCGCGAACTCATCAAGATCAGCGGCATCGGTGCGCGCACCGCGCTGGCGATCCTCTCCGGCATGTCGGTGAAAGATCTCGCGCAGGCCGTCACGCTGCAGGAGGCGGGGCGCCTGACCAGGATTCCTGGCATAGGCAAGAAGACGGCCGAACGGCTGTTGCTGGAGCTGAAGGGCAAGCTCGGCGCCGACATCGGTTCGGGACCCGGCGGCGCCGAAGGCGAGAGCAGCAACGACATCCTCAGCGCCTTGCTGGCGCTCGGCTATTCCGAGAAGGAAGCGCTGTTGGCCATCAAGCAGGTGCCGGCAGGCAGCTCGGTTTCCGACGGCATACGCCATGCGCTGAAGGCCTTGTCCAAGGGCTGACGCACGCGCATGGGGCTACAATGCGGCGATGAGCATACAGACCGACGATTTCAGCGAACGCCGCATCATTGACGCCGAACCGGTGTCGCCGAACGAAGAGGCGATCGAGCGCGCGCTACGCCCGCACAATCTCGACGAATACATCGGGCAGGAAAAAGCGCGCGGACAGCTTGAGATCTTCATCGCTGCCGCCCGCAAGCGCAGCGAGGCGCTCGACCACACACTGTTATTCGGTCCGCCGGGCCTCGGCAAGACCACGCTGGCGCACATCATCGCGCGCGAGATGGGCGTGAATCTGCGGCAGACTTCGGGCCCGGTGCTCGAACGCGCCGGCGACCTCGCGGCGCTGCTGACCAATCTCGAAAAGAACGATGTGCTGTTCATCGACGAGATCCATCGCATGTCGCCAGTGGTCGAGGAAATCTTGTACCCGGCGCTCGAGGATTACCAGATCGATATCATGATCGGCGAAGGCCCGGCCGCGCGTTCGGTGCGGCTCGACCTGCAGCCGTTCACGCTGGTGGGTGCGACCACCCGCGCCGGCATGCTGACCAATCCGCTGCGCGACCGCTTCGGTATCGTTGCGCGGCTCGAGTTCTACACGCCGGAGGAGCTGGCACGCATTGTCACCCGCAGCGCGGACTTGCTGAATGCTGCCATCGTCGATCAGGGCGCGCTAGAGATCGCGCGCCGCAGCCGCGGCACGCCGCGTATCGCGAACCGCCTGCTGCGCCGGGTGCGCGACTATGCGGAAGTGAAAGGCAGCGGCCAGATCACGAAGGACATCGCTGACGCAGCGCTGAAGATGCTGGATGTCGATCCGGTCGGTTTCGACCTGATGGACCGAAAGCTGCTGGAAGCGGTGCTGTTCAAGTTTGGTGGCGGCCCGGTCGGTCTCGACAATCTGGCCGCCGCGATCGGCGAAGAGCGCGACACGATCGAGGACGTGCTCGAGCCTTACCTGATACAGCAAGGCTACCTGCAGCGCACGCCGCGCGGCCGCATCGCGACCCCGCTCGCGTATCGTCACTTCGGCGTCGCCGCGCCGCGCACCAGTCCAACCGGGGACTTGTGGGATACGGCTGCGGGCGACGCTGGCTGAGCAAGTTGATCGACTGCGCTTACTCTTCGCGCAGCCATACCTGCGTGCGTCCCAGCAATGACACGCCAATGAAGCCGCGCACGTTCAGTTTCTTGCCGCCATCGTCCAGCGACATCTTGCACTTGTAGGTCTTGCCGTTGTTCGGGTCGAGGATCTCGCCGCCTTTCCATTCGTCGCCATCGCGCTTGAGCCCGGTCATGATCATCATGCCCAGCACCGGCTTGTTCTTCTTGTCGCCGCTGCATTTGTCGCACAGTGGGTTCGGATCTTCATTCGGTTCGCGGATCAGCTTCTCGATCGTGCCGCGTAATTCGCCATTGACTTCGGTGATACGCACCAGCGATTTTTCCTTGCCGGTCTTGTCGTCAATGGTGCGCCACAGGCCGACGGGCGTCGCATCGCTGGCGGTGGCGATGCAGGTGATCAGGGTCAGACAGGCCAGCAGCAGGCTGCCGAGCAGTGTGCGGAACATGGGTCTCCTCCGGTCGTCATCATTGTTCTTGTAGACCGGTGCGGCGGCCAGACAAACGGCGGCCGCACCGGCAAATATTACTTCAGCTTCGTGAGCTGTTTCTTCACCTTCTCCAGCGTGGCGCTGAAGTTCGCGACGCGCTCCTTCTCCTGCGCGACGACCTGCGCCGGTGCGCGCGCGACGAAGCTCTCGTTCGACAGCTTCGCATGTGCTTTCGCGATCTCGCCTTCGAGGCGCGCCGCTTCCTTGCCCAGGCGCTCGCGTTCGGCCGCGACGTCAATCTCGACCTTCAGCATCAGGCGCGTGCTGCCGACCACCGACACCGGTGCCGGCGATTCCGGCAGCGCGTTCACCACCTGCACTTCGGACAGCTTGGCCAGCGATTGCAGGTAGGGTGCAAAGCCCTGCAGTCGCGCATGGTCGCTGCCCTCGAGGATCAGTGGCACTTTCTGCGCCGGCGACAGTTGCATCTCGCCGCGCAGGTTGCGGCAGGCATCGGTCAGCGCCTTCAGCTCATCCATCCAGGCTTCGGCCTTGTCGTCGAGCTTCTTCAGGTTCGGCTCCGGGTAGGCCTGGCGCATGATCGAGTCGCCCGCCGGGTCCAGCTTGCGGCCCGACAACGGAGCGACGGTTTGCCACAGCTGCTCGGTGATGAACGGGATGATCGGATGCGCAAGGCGCAGCACCGTCTCCAGCACGCGTAGCAGCGTGCGGCGCGTCGCGCGCTGCTGCTGCTCGGTGCCGTTCTGTATCTGGACCTTCGCGACTTCGAGATACCAGTCGCAGTACTCGTCCCAGATGAATTTGTAGATTGCCGATGCGATGTTATCGAAGCGGTACTCGGCATAACCCTTTTCGACTTCAGCCTCGGTACGCTGCAGCAGCGACACGATCCAGCGGTCCGCTTGCGAGAAGTCGAGATAGCTGCCGGTCGCGCAGGCTTCGGCGCCATGTTCCTCCAGCCCGCAATCCTTGCCCTCGGTGTTCATCAGCACGAAGCGGGTCGCATTCCACAGCTTGTTGCAGAAGTTGCGGTAGCCCTCGCAGCGGCTCAGGTCGAAGTTGATGTTGCGACCCAGTGATGCATAGCTGGCCATCGTGAAGCGCAGCGCATCGGTGCCATACGCTGCGATGCCATTCGCGAATTCCTTCTTGGTCGCTTTCGCGATGCTGTCGGCCTGCTTGGGGTTCATCAGGCCGGCGGTACGCTTGGCCACCAGCGCGTCAACGTCGATGCCGTCGATCAGGTCGATCGGGTCCAGCGTATTGCCCTTGGACTTGGACATCTTCTGGCCCTGCGCATCGCGCACCAGGCCATGCACGTACACGGTCTCGAACGGCACCTTGCCGGTGAAATGGCAGGTCATCATCACCATCCGCGCGACCCAGAAGAAGATGATGTCGAAGCCGGTCACCAGCACCGACGACGGCAGGAACAGCTTCAGGTCCGGCGTCTCGTCCGGCCAGCCGAGCGACGAGAACGGCACCAGCGCCGACGAGAACCAGGTGTCGAGCACGTCATCATCGCGCTTCAGGTCCATAGTGCGGCCGGCGGCTTTCGCCTGCGCCTTCGCATCGTCCTCGTTGCGCGCGACATAGATATGGCCGTCGGCGTCGTACCAAGCCGGGATCTGGTGGCCCCACCACAGCTGGCGCGAGATGCACCAGTCCTGAATGTTGTTCAGCCACTGGTTGTAGGTGGTGGTCCAGTTCTCGGGCACGAATTTGATGTCGCCGTTCGCAACCTTGTCCAGCGCGACCTCGGCGATCGATTTGCCGGGGTTGTGCGTACCTTCCGGCGCCGGTTTGCTCATTGCGACGAACCATTGGTCCGTCAGCATCGGCTCGATGACGACACCGGTACGGTCGCCGCGCGGCACCATCAGCTTGTGCGGCTTCACCAACTCCAGCAAGCCTTGTGCATCGAGGTCGGCCACGATCTGCTTGCGCGCCGCGAAGCGGTCCATGCCCTGATAGGCCGCCGGGGCGTTATCGTTGATCTTTGCGTCCAGCGTGAAGATGCTGATCTGTCCGAGGTTGTGGCGCTGCCCGACCGCATAGTCATTGAAGTCATGCGCCGGCGTGATCTTCACGCAGCCGGTGCCGAAGGCCTTGTCCACATAGCCGTCGGCAATCACCGGAATCTCGCGGTCCGTCAGCGGCAGCTTCAGCAGCTTGCCGACCAGATGCGCGTAACGTTCGTCGGTCGGGTCGACCGCAACGGCGACGTCACCCAGCAGCGTCTCGGGACGCGTGGTGGCCACGGTCAGGTGGCCGCTGCCATCCGCGAACGGATAGCGGATATGCCACATGCTGCCGTCTTCTTCTTCCGACACCACCTCGAGGTCGGACACGGCGGTGCCCAGCACCGGATCCCAGTTCACGAGGCGCTTGCCGCGATAGATCAGGCCTTGCTCGTACAAGCGCACGAACACTTCGGTGACGGCCTTCGACATCTTCGGGTCCATCGTGAAGTATTCGCGGCTCCAGTCAGTCGAGGCGCCCATGCGGCGCATCTGGCCGGTAATGGTCGAGCCCGAATGCTCCTTCCACTGCCAGACTTTCTCGAGGAACTTCTCGCGGCCGAGGTCGTGGCGCGAGATCTTTTGCGCATCCAGCTGGCGCTCGACCACGATCTGCGTCGCGATACCCGCATGGTCGGTACCGGGGATCCACGCAGTGTTGTGGCCGCGCATCCGGTAGTAGCGGGTCAGGCCATCCATGATGGTCTGGTTGAATGCATGGCCCATGTGCAGCGTGCCGGTCACGTTCGGCGGCGGCAGCTGGATCGCAAACGAAGGCTTGCCCTCATCCAGCGTGGCGGTGAAATACCCACGGCGCTCCCACTCGGTTCGCCAGTATTGTTCGATGTCTGCGGGTTCGAAGGCCTTGGCCAGTTCCATGATTTGTCGGGAAAAAAGGGTGAATTTGCGAAACCCTGCATTATAAGCGTCGCCTGCGTCGTCGACTGTCAGTGCGTGCTGACCCGTCCGCAGGCGCTATAATGCGTGACGCAGGTTGCGTGTCGCAGCCTGAGCGCTAGGGGTCCCGGCCAGGCCGGGTGAGAAATACCCTCGAACCTGATCTGGATAATGCCAGCGTAGGGAAGCGACGTCCGGGGCATCATTCCCATCTTCGCCTGCTTCCTTCGCTGTTTAGAGCAAAGGAAGACCATGAACGCCAATCCGCAATTCCTTGCCGCCACCGCGACGGTGGACGAGGCTGCGATCCAGCCCCTGCCCAATTCCCGCAAGATCTATGTCGAGGGCTCGCGGCCGGACATTCGCGTGCCAATGCGCGAGATTTCTCAGAGCGACACGCCGGCTTCGTTCGGCGCCGAAAAGAATCCGCCGGTCTTTGTGTACGACACCTCGGGCCCGTACACCGATCCGAGCGTGAAGATCGACATCCGTTCCGGCCTGGCCCCGTTGCGCGCCGCATGGATTGCCGAGCGCAATGACACCGAAGAACTCGCCGGTCCGACCTCGGCCTACGGCATCGAACGCCTGAATGACCCGAAGCTCGCCGAGCTGCGCTTCAACCTGCACCGCAAGCCGCGCCGTGCCAAGGCGGGCAAGAATGTCACGCAGATGCACTATGCGCGTCAGGGCATCATCACGCCGGAGATGGAATACATCGCGATCCGCGAAAACCTGCGCCGCAAGGACTACATCGACAGCCTGAAGGCGTCCGGCCCGAACGGCGCGAAGCTGGCCGAACTGATGGGTCGCCAGCATCCGGGCCAGTCTTTCGGCGCATCGATCCCGGCCGAGATCACGCCCGAGTTCGTGCGTGATGAAGTCGCGCGTGGCCGCGCGATCATCCCGGCCAACATCAATCACCCGGAATCCGAGCCGATGATCATTGGCCGCAACTTCCTCGTGAAGATCAACGCCAACATCGGTAACTCGGCCGTCACGTCGTCGATCGGTGAAGAGGTCGAGAAGATGACCTGGGCGATTCGCTGGGGCGGCGACACCGTGATGGACCTGTCGACCGGCAAGCACATCCATGAAACCCGCGAGTGGATCATTCGTAATTCGCCGGTGCCGATCGGCACGGTGCCGATCTATCAGGCGCTGGAGAAGGTGAATGGCAAGGCCGAGGACCTGACCTGGGAAATTTTCCGCGACACGCTGATCGAGCAAGCCGAGCAGGGGGTCGATTACTTCACTATCCACGCCGGCGTGCTGCTGCGCTATGTGCCGCTGACCGCGAAGCGCATGACCGGCATCGTGTCGCGCGGCGGCTCGATCATGGCCAAGTGGTGCCTCGCGCATCACAAGGAATCCTTCCTGTACGAGCACTTCGAAGAGATCTGCGACATCATGAAAGCCTATGATGTGTCGTTCTCGCTCGGTGACGGCCTGCGTCCCGGCTCGATCTATGACGCCAATGACGAAGCGCAGCTCGGTGAGCTGAAGACGCTGGGCGAACTGACCCAGATCGCGTGGAAGCACGACGTGCAGGTGATGATCGAAGGCCCCGGCCATGTGCCGATGCAGCTGATCAAGGAAAACATGGACATCCAGCTCGAGCAGTGCCACGAGGCGCCGTTCTACACGCTGGGCCCGCTGACCACTGACATCGCGCCGGGCTATGACCACATCACGTCCGGCATTGGCGCTGCGCAGATCGGCTGGTATGGCTGCGCGATGCTCTGCTACGTGACTCCGAAAGAGCACCTCGGCCTGCCGAACAAGACCGATGTGAAGGATGGCATCATCACCTACAAGATCGCCGCGCATGCAGCCGATCTGGCGAAGGGTCATCCGGGTGCGCAGGTGCGCGACAACGCGCTGTCGAAGGCGCGCTTCGAGTTCCGCTGGGAAGACCAGTTCAATCTTGGTCTCGATCCGGACAAGGCGCGCGAATTCCATGACGAGACCCTGCCGAAGGACTCGGCCAAAGTCGCCCACTTCTGCTCGATGTGCGGTCCGCACTTCTGCTCGATGAAGATCACGCAGGACGTGCGCGACTTCGCCGAGAAGCAGGGCATCTCGGAAGTCGAAGCGCTGAAGCAGGGCATGGAGGTCAAGGCGGTCGAGTTCGTGAAGAGCGGCGCCGAGATCTACCGTAAGCAGTAAGCGCGCAACGTGACGGACATGATTGCGATCGAGCTCAACGGCGAGCCGCGCGAGCTGACCGACGGGCAGTGTGTGCAGGACCTGATCGATACACTGTCGCTGACCAATCAGGCGTTGGCCGTCGCCGTCAATCGTGAAGTGGTGCCACGGGTGCGCTGGCGGGAGAAGGTCTTTGCCGCCGGTGACAGGGTGGACATCGTAAGGGCTATTGGTGGTGGGTGAGGCAGGGGTTTCGGCTCGCATGCGAGCCGCCTGCCGAAGCGGATTCGCTCGCAAGCGAATCCGTGGGAGTGACGCCCCTAAGCAGACGGCCTCGGCAAAAGTTGCGATCCAACGAAGGAATACATATGCAATTTAATGACCTGAATGCCGACGAAGGCCTGACCATCGCCGGCAAGACCTACGCGTCCCGCCTGCTGGTCGGCAGCGGCAAGTACAAGGACCTCGATGAAACCCGTCGTGCGACCGAAGCCTCGGGCGCCGACATCATCACCGTCGCAATCCGTCGCGTGAACATCGGTCAGGATCCGAACGCGCCGAACCTGCTGGACGTGGTGCCGCCGTCGAAGTACACCATCCTGCCGAACACCGCTGGCTGCTACAACGCGAAGGATGCGGTATACACCTTGCAGCTCGCGCGCGAACTGCTGAATGGCCATAAGCTGGTGAAGCTGGAAGTGCTGGGCGATGAGAAGACCTTGTTCCCGAACATGCCCGAGACCCTGAAGGCCGCCGAGACGCTGGTGAATGATGGTTTTGACGTGATGGTCTACTGCAGTGACGACCCGATACAGGCGAAGATGCTGGAAGAGATCGGTTGCTGCGCGGTGATGCCGCTGGCCTCGCTGATCGGCTCCGGCATGGGCATCCTGAACCCGTGGAATTTGTCGCTGATCATCGAGCAGTCCAAGGTGCCGGTACTGGTCGATGCCGGTGTCGGTACTGCGTCGGATGCAGCGATTGCGATGGAGCTGGGTTGCGATGGCGTGCTGATGAACACCGCGATTGCCGGTGCAAAGGATCCGGTTCGCATGGCGCGCGCGATGAAGCTAGCGGTCGAGGCAGGACGTGAGGCTTACCTTGCCGGCCGCATCCCGCGAAAGTTCGCCGCATCGCCATCGTCACCGATGGCTGGCCGCGTTGTATGACGCCGCCGTCGGTGCTGGTGTTCGCCGGGCTGGATCCGAGCGGCGGAGCCGGTATCCAGGCGGACAGTCAGGCTATCAGCGCCGCAGGTGTGCATCCGCTGCCGATCATCACCGCACTAACCGTGCAGGACAACGAGCATGTACATGCGGTGCATCCGGTGGCGCCTGAGCTGTTGCGCGCGCAGGCCGCTGCATTGATCGATGCCGGCATTGCGATCGCCGCGGTGAAGATCGGCATCGTCGGTAGTGCGTCGAATGCGCAAGTGATTGCCGAGGTGATTCAGGAACTTCGACGACGCCAGGCTGATCTGCCAGTCGTTCTCGACCCTGTCCTCGCGAGCGGTCATGGCGACACGCTGACACGCGGCGATGCGGTGGCGGCGCTGGCACCGTTGCGATCTCTCGCAACCGTCATCACCCCCAATTTGCCGGAGGCTGCGGCCCTTTGCCCGCAGGCTGCCAGCGACGATGAGCGCGCACAGGCCTTACTGGGTAATGCGCCACAGGGGCGGCATGTGCTGCTGAAAGGCGGTCACGGCGATGGCGATGTGGTGATCAATCGCTGGTATCGGGCAGAACCGGGCCACGCGCAAGAAGGCTCGAACGTTCACTGCCGTGCATGGCAATGGCCGCGCCTACCGGGTGCGTTTCACGGCTCCGGATGCACGCTGGCGTCGGCGCTGGCGGCACGCCTGGCGCGGCAACAGGCGATGGACGCCGCGATAGCCGACGCACAATCCTGGACGCAGCAGGCGCTGGCCACCGCTTATCCGATCGCCGCAGGGCAGGCGATACCGAACCGATTGCAGGAGAACACATGAAAGGCTTGTACCTCGTCACGCCTGACTGGGACGATACCGATCAATTGCTGGCAGCGACCGAACAGGCCTTGCTGGGTGGCGCAATGCTGGTGCAATACCGGCACAAGACAGCGCCCGAGGCCTTGCGCCACGAGCAGGCGGCGGCCTTGCTGAAGCTGTGCCGCCAGCATCGCAAACCACTGATCATCAATGATCATATCGACCTGTGCGTCGCGCTCGATGCCGATGGCGTGCATGTCGGTGGCACCGATGAGGCGGTCGCGCAGGTGCGCGAGCGTCTCGGTGCCGGCAAGATCATCGGCGCCTCCTGTTATGGGCAGTTGGCGCTGGCGAAAGAGGCGGCCGCGACTGGCGCCAGCTATGTCGCTTTCGGCGGCTTCTATCCGTCGCGAGTAAAACAATACGAAGTCTCGACGCCACCCTCGATCGTGACCGAGGCGCTGCAGTCGGTACCGGTGCCTATCTGCGTGATCGGTGGCATGACAGCAGAGAATGCAAAGCCACTGGTCGATCTGGGTGCGCACATGGTCGCGGCGATCAGCAGCGTTTACGCGGCAAGCGATCAGCAATTTGCCGCCGCTGAATTCACCGCATTGTTCCGCTAATCGAACCCCTCGCTTGATATCGATCGCTGCCTCACGCGCAGACCTGTACGACAAGCTTCGTACGCAAAAGTTTGCGTTCTGCATGGAACCGCCATGCAAGACATAGTACTCATCAGCCGTTTTGAATCTGGCCTGCCTGCCCATCGCGCCGCACCATCGGTCGCGTTGATGTATCAAGCAGGCCCTATTGATCGCGGGGCGAGTGATGCAGTTGGCAGACCTGCAGTACCTGATGGCGCAGCTGGGGCCGGCAAATTCGGATGTGCTGCTCGTTGTTCAGCATCAGGACGAATGCTGGCAAGTCGAGCTCGACGGTGATCTGTCGTTGCAGATCAGCTGGCAGGCGCAACGTGGCAGCGTGATCGTCAGCTGCGGTCTCGGTTACCCCCTTTGCGCCGAGCGCGAGTGCGTCTATGCGTTGCTGCTGAACGAGAACCTCGTATTGGCAGGCATCTCCGGAGTTCGTCTTGCGCTGAGCAAGCCGGATCAGGAAGTGATGCTGATCGGCGAGTACTTCATGGGTTCGCCCTCGGCAGACGGGTTTTATCAGCATCTCTCTGAATTCATTCATCTGGCGCTCAGGTACGCAACGCTGATTGCCCAGCCCTCACAGGCCGACGCGTCGGCCCCGGTTTCCTTTATTGCGCAGCACGCCCCGCTGGACTATCAGCGGGCCTGAGCGCTTGACTAACTTACGGAGAACATCTCATGCAAGCAACCGGTGATGCACGCCTGCTGCAACCCAGTGCCGAGCGCTTTCGGGAGGATGGCGCGCCCAGCGTGCGGCTCAGTCCGACCAAAGGCCTCAGGAATGCCGTAATCATTTACGACGCCATCAAGTCCTTACCCGACAAGACCTTGCTGCGCGGTGACTTCGACCGGCAGGGCAAGCCCTGGATTTATTTCCCCGAGCGCGACAAGAAACGTATTGGAAAATTGTCGTCGCCATCGCCGATCAAGGCCAGGAACATCGACATCGATCGACAGGACATGACAAACTTCCTGAGCTCGATCGCCGATGCCGCACGGGCGATGACCTCGCCGGACCAGCGATCCTTGTGCGCTGCGGCGATGCTGAACAAGCTTGTCAACGATTCGAAGACGCGGAAGCGCGACGTGAACGCCGGCGACATCCGGCAACCCATGCAAGTGCTGTCAAAGGCGTACAAGCGGGTCGAGCGACAAAAGCTGATCGATGCGCATCAGCTGCGTAAACAGGCATCACGGATACAGGTGCAGCGATTTGCAAAGTTCTGCGCAATACGTCATCGTACCTTCAGCCAGCTGTCGGAAGCGCTGAAGACCGACACTGCGTCGCGTTACGATCTCAAGCCATCGCTGGCTGTTTTCGAAATGAAGCAGTTCCTGAGCGCGTACCGAAAAGCATTTGATGCACGGCAGGTTTCATTTTCGGACTACTTGCGTACCACCGCCATCCCGCCGCACGTGACCTATTTTGCGAGGCGCTGGATCGCCATTTCCCAGCCGACGCCGACGACCAGGCGCATGAAGTTCGATACCGAGTCCTGGGCCCGGGAACTGGACAAGATCTGCCCCGCCATCGTCAAGGCGTTTCGTCAGCAGAGGCGCAACGAGGAAGCGGTGGCAGCGCCTGCGACTCCGCCGGCACAGCTGGCACATCCACAGCACTATCCATCGGTGCGACCGGCAACGCAGTCGTCGCTGCCGCCGCGGCACATGCCGCCGCTGCCATCCCTGCCCGAACTTCCGCCATTGCCGCCTTCACCCCCGTCGACGCCGGTCCAGGTGCAACAAGCGGCACTTGCTCGTGGGCTTCCGGTAGCGCTGCCGCCGTCGACGCCATCTCGCAGTCCCACGCAGCCGTCGCCGCGCGCGCTACCGGACGCGGAGGCCGGCGCAGGGTCGCAATCGATGCTGATCAGTGACAGCTTCCCGTCAGTTGCTGTGTTGCCACCGCCACCTGAGGTCGGGCCGATCGAGACCGTCGCCCCGCGCTTGCGCGCCGACAGCGACGTCCGTAGCGACAACGGCGCGACCCTGCCGGATCTGCCAAGCCTTGCCAGTGATTCGGCACTGATCGCTGACATGCAGGCGCTGCTGCAGACATCTGTATCAAGTACGACCACGCAGCGCACATCTACCGTCCAGCAGACGTCGCTGTCGTCGACTGACTCGTTGTCAACAGACCTCTCTGCGGAGCAGAGCGCAGGCTTGGATCAACGCTCCTGACCGCGATGGATCAGGCGAGGCCCGGCTACGCCCTTGCCGGCCTCGGCACTCGGGCCTGCGCTTTATAATCTGCAGATGCCCGATCTCCTGCACAACCTGAATCCCGAACAACTCGCCGCCGTTACCCTCCCGCCGCAGCCTGCGCTGATCCTCGCCGGTGCCGGCTCGGGCAAGACCCGGGTGCTGACCACCCGCATCGCGTGGCTGATCCAGACCGGGCAGGTCTCACCGGCCGGCCTCCTCGCGGTCACCTTTACCAACAAGGCCGCGAAGGAGATGCTCGCGCGCCTGTCGGCGATGTTGCCGATCAACACCCGCGGCATGTGGGTCGGCACCTTCCATGGCCTGTGCAACCGGCTGCTGCGCGCGCATCACCGCGACGCCGCGCTGCCGCAGACCTTCCAGATCCTCGATTCGCAGGACCAGCTGTCGGCTGTGAAGCGCCTGCTGAAGCGCCTGAATGTCGATGACGAGAAATATCCGCCGAAGCAACTGGTCTACTTCATCAACAGCGCGAAAGACCAGGGCTTGCGCGCGCAAGATGTCGAGGCCAATGACGACTACAACCGCAAGTTCGTCGAGCTGTATGAAGCCTATGACGAACAGTGTCAGCGCGAGGGCGTCGTCGATTTTGCGGAACTGCTATTGCGCAGCTACGAGCTGTTGAGCCGCAATCAGCCGCTGCGCGAGCATTATCAGGCGCGCTTCCGGCACATCCTGGTCGATGAGTTCCAGGACACCAACGACCTGCAGTATCAATGGCTGAAGCTGCTGGCTGGCCAGCACAATGCGGTGTTTGCGGTCGGCGATGACGACCAGAGCATTTACGCATTTCGCGGCGCGAATGTCGGCAACATGGCTGCGTTCGAGCGCGAATTCAACGTCCAGAACCTGATCAAGCTGGAGCAGAACTACCGCTCGCACGGCCATATCCTCGATACCGCGAACCACCTGATCTCGCATAACTCACGGCGGCTTGGCAAGAACCTGCGCACCGACGCCGGCCATGGCGAGCAGGTGCGCGTGTATGAAGCGTCGAGCGACCTGCAAGAGGCGCAATGGCTGATCGAAGAAGCGAAGGGCCTGATCAACGAAGGCTGGCTGCGCAGCGAGATTGCGATGCTGTACCGTTCTAACGCGCAATCGCGTGTGATCGAACATGCGCTGTTCACGGCCGGCTTGCCATACCGCGTGTATGGCGGCTTGCGCTTTTTCGAGCGGGCCGAGGTCAAGCATGCGATCGCCTATCTGCAGCTGATCGACAACCCGCACAATGATTCGGCCTTCCTGCGTGTGGTGAACTTCCCCACGCGCGGCATCGGCGCGCGCAGCATCGAGCAACTGCAGGATGCGGCGCGCCAGTTCGGCATTTCGCTATATGCGTCGGTGCCGCATGTCGCGGGCAAGGCCGGCACCTCACTCGGCGCATTTGTGAGGCTGGTCGAGGCGATGCGTTTCGAGACCCAGCAACTGCCGCTGCCGGAGATGGTGCAGGTGATGCTCGACAAGAGCGGATTGATCGTGCATTACCAGGGCGAGAAGGAAGGCCAGGACCGCATCGAGAACCTCGAACAGCTGGTCAGCGCTGCCGCGCTGTTCGTGTCCGAAGAGGGCTTTGGCATGGATGCGCCCGCCTTGCTCGGCCCGCAGGCGCAGCCGCAGGGTGTCGTACCCGCATTGACCACCGGCGGCGTGGAAGTGATCAATGCTGACGCGCCGCTGACCACCGTGATGTCGCCGCTGTCGGCCTTCCTGTCACATGCCTCGCTGGAGGCGGGTGATAACCAGGCACAAGCCGGTCAGGATGCGATACAGCTGATGACGGTGCATTCGGCCAAGGGACTGGAGTTCGATGCGGTGTTCATTACCGGCCTCGAGGAAGGTCTGTTCCCGCATGAGAACAGCGAAGAAGCCGACGACGGGGTCGAGGAAGAGCGGCGCCTGATGTATGTCGCCATCACGCGCGCGCGCAAGCGGCTGTACATGAGCTTTGCGCAGACCCGGATGCTGCACGGACAGACGCGCTACAACATGAAATCGCGCTTCTTCGATGAGTTGCCGGATGAAAGCCTGAAGTGGCTGTCACCGCGCGTACAGCCGCAGTGGTTTGGTTCGACCCACAAGGCAGCCTGGGTTGACGCCCCCGAGGTTGGCAACAACGAGATCGCTCAGAAAATGGAGCGCAAGGTCGGCTGGCGCGTTGGAGAGAACGTGATGCACGCAAAGTTTGGCGAAGGCGTGATCGTGAATATCGAAGGCAGCGGCACGCAGGCGCGTGCGCACATCAATTTCGGCCGGAATGGCATGAAGCTGCTGGATCTGGGGATTGCGAAGCTCGAGCGGGTCGGGTAGTCAGCTTTTTGCAGACCGGTGCATGGTCAGGCGCAGAGCCCGGCATCCCGCGCCCGAGCTTACGAATCTTCCAGCCTCACCTGGTAATTACCGTATTTCAGCGGCGCGGCCTGCGTCGAGGTATCGAGCAGATCCTCCGGCGCTTTGGGCTGTAGTTGCCGGATCGCGGTCGGTATCAGGTTCACGTTGAACTTTCCTCCCATCGAGGTATCTTTGGTGATGCACTTGAACGCTTCGCTGAGCGTGACACTGTCTTTCGCTTTTTTGACGCCGGAAAAGAAATCCATGATCTTCTGGCCGAGGCTGCGCGGCTCGTTGCGCTGGAACAGGACGGTCGATTTGCTGCCGTCCGCCAGTTTGCTGGTTTGCTTGAACCAGTTGTCGCCACTGATCTGATCCGGCTGTACGTTGGTCGGGATCCGGATATTCACGCGGTGCGTCATGATGGAGCCTCCTGGTACAGGGCAACTTTTCGATGGAGACCGTTGCTCCGGGGTTGCCAAGACTTTGTTGGGTAGAAGCGACAGTTTTTCAACTGAATCAGCCGCAGCACAAAGTGTCTTTGTGTCTGCAGCCAGTACGTGACTTCAAGGTGAGGAAGGTTCCGGCCGATCGAACACGGCGGTATAGGTGGGATAGAAGGAGCAGTACATCACCAGCGTCAGGATGACGGACAGTGGCATCAGCAGCATCACGGTCACGATATTCTTGCCGAGCAGCAAGCCCAGCACTGCGCTGATCACGGCAGGCAAGGCGATGCCGACCAGTACCCAACCCAGCGCATACGCGATGTATGCCTTGCCGCAGCGGCGTACTGCGAAAAAGCTGTAGAAGATCGCCTTGAACAGCCCCATCCGCTGCCACACGGCGAGCGGCGCAGCATGCCAGAACGCCATCGCGGCCGGCAGGTAGACCAGCGCCGAGAACAGCAGCGCCAGCGGCAGGTTGGCAACCTGCACGCCTTCATCGTCGGGCGCCAGTTGCCCGGACATCAGTCTCCAGAACACGCCGCCATCGATCAGCGATGACGCCAGCACCGCACCAATCGCAGCCAGCAGGTAGAAAGCGCCCAGTTGCAGCACCGTGCCGAGCGCCGGTGAACGGAACGCGGTCAGCAGCAGACGTGGCGTGACCTTGCGCCCTGCTTCGATCTCGACACAGGCTTGCATGAAGGCCATCGAGAACGCCGGCACCAGCAGCAAGGGCAGCAACTGGCCCACCATCGGTATCAGCGACAGCGAGAACATCAGCAGCATGTACAGCAAGAACAGCATCGACAGCTCGCCCGGCTGCTGCCTGAACAGCGCAAAGCCTTCGCGTATCCAGCTGATGCCGGTGCGGGCCGTGATCGGGGGCGTCGTGCTCATGAAGCCAGTGCCTCGACCGGGTGCGCGATCCGGTGCCGCAGGATGCGTTCGAAATGCGTGGGATCGTGCGGCGTCAGCATCTCGGCCTCGCGCGGCAGGTAGTAGTCATACAGGCGCGACAGCCAGAAGCGCAGCGCCGCCGCGCGCAGCATTGCGGGCCATGCCTGATGTTCGCCCTCCGTGAACGGCCGCACCGACTGGTAAGCATCGAGCAGCGCGCGCACGCGTGCCGGGTCGGTGGCGCCGGTGTCGAGTGCGATGCACCAGTCATTGACGGTGACGGCAATGTCGAACAACCACGTGTCGCAACCGGCGAAATAGAAATCAAAGAAGCCCGACAGCTGTGCACCGTCGAACATCACATTGTTGCGGAACAGGTCTGCATGCACCGGCCCGCTCGGCAGTGCCTTGTACAGTGCGGACGCGGCAAACGCCTCCTGAAAATGCATCTCGGCTTTCAGCAGTTCCTGCGCAGCGGCGGGGATGTAGGGCAGCACCACCGGTGTGGTCTCGCGCCACCACGCTAGGCCGCGCAGGTTGGGCTGGTACAGCGGATAGTCTTGCGCTGCGAGGTGCATTTTCGCCAGCATTGCACCGACCTGTGCGCAATGCGCGGGCGACGGTTCGGGTACCCAGTCGCCATTCAGCCGCGTCACGATCGACGCCGGCTTGCCATGCAGCGGATTGATGATCTCGCCGCGGTCGCTTGCAATGGGCGCCGGCACCAGCACGCCGCGCTCGGCAAGGTGCTTCATCAGGTTCAGGTAGAACGGCAGTTGTTCGAAGCTCAGCTTCTCGAAGATGGTCAGCACGAATTCGCCGCGCTCGGTGCTCAGGAAGAAATTGCTGTTCTCGATGCCTGACGCGATGCCCCGGACCGATGTGACACTGCCGACCGGGAACTGGGCCGCCCACGGAGTGATGTCTTCCAGGGTGACCGGAGTAAAAACTGCCATAAAGATAAGATGCGTAGAGTGCGTAGAGTGCGTGGTGTCAGTGGAAGCGGCGCCCGGGGGCCGGCGATCGCTGGCGGTGCCGGCCCGGATCAGTCTGCACCGGTACCGGCTGGCCGTCCGCAGTGCGCCGCGCTGGCCGTCAGCGACATGGCGACGCTCAGTTGGGCGGCGGCGCAGCGCGCCTGTCGTCTGCCCGGCGGGATTTGAACTGGAATATTTCCCAGGTGGCGGCACGCCCGCCACCGAGATTGGACGGGATCTGCTCCGGTGGCGTCACGTGATAGACATTGTCGCCACGACGTACCTGCACCGAGGTCACCGCGTTCTGTTCGCGCGTCTGCGTGATGATGGTGCTGCCATCCGGCACGCGCGTGGTCGCGATCGGGTCGTCAAGCAGCGAATCGGCGGCCAGCGCCGTGCCGGACGCCAGCGCCAGCGCGCAGGCGGCCAGTGCAGCACGATGGACGGTTGGGGCAAGGACGCTGGAACGGGACTGGGGCTGTGTCATGGCACGGATCCGCGGGTTGGGCGCCGGGCTGGCGCGTCGCCGTCATTCTAGCAAAAGCGCCCTTGTCGCCCCGGCGCGGCGTCACAGGAAGGATTGGTGCGGCTGCTCGGTCTCGGCGGGCACGATGTCGCGCGCCTCATAGTACGCAAAGATCGCTTCCACCACGTTCGCCGGCTCGTCGATCAGTTGCAGCAGTTCCAGGTCTTTCGCATCGACCATACCGCTGCCCACCATCTGCTCGCGCACCCAGTCCAGCAGGCCGCGCCAGAATTGCGCGCCGACCAGGATCACCGGGATGCGGCGCGTCTTGCCGGTCTGGATCAGGGTCATCACCTCGGTCAGCTCATCGAGGGTGCCGAAGCCGCCGGGCAGCACCACATACGCATCGGCATATTTGACGAAGGCGACCTTGCGCGCGAAGAAGTGGCGGAAGGACAGTGAGATGTTTTGCCAGGGATTGCTCACCTGTTCGTGCGGCAGCTCGATGTTCAGTCCCACCGAGGGCGACTTGCCTTCGTACGCGCCCTTGTTGGCCGCTTCCATCACGCCGGGACCGCCGCCGGAGATCACCGAGAAGCCTTCATCCGACAAGCGGCGAGCGATGTCGACTGCGACCGCATACCAGGGATTGTCGGGCTTCATGCGCGCAGAACCGAACATCGAGACTGCCGGGCGCACCTCCGACAGGCGTTCAGCCGCGTCAATAAACTCTGCCATAATCGTGAACATCTGCCACGATTCGCTCGCCTTGCGCGAGGTGGCGCGCTCCAGGTTGGTCAATTGCCGCAGCCGCGGCACATGTTTCCGGTCGCTTTCCATATGAATAAAACCCTGCTGCTGGTGGATGGTTCGAGCTATTTGTATCGCGCCTTCCATGCAATGCCCGACTTGCGCAACGCGGACGGCGCGCCCACCGGCGCCATCTACGGCATGATCAACATGCTGCGTCGCCTGCGCCAGGACTATGCGGCAGCATACATGGCCTGCGTATTCGACGCAAAAGGCAAGACCTTCCGTGACGACCTCTACCCGGAGTACAAGGCCAATCGCGCGTCGATGCCGGAAGACCTCGCGAAGCAGGTCGAGCCCATCCACGAAGCGGTGCGTGCGATGGGCTGGCCCATCCTGATGGTCGAAGGCATCGAGGCTGACGACGTGATCGGCACGCTGGCCTGCGAAGCGACCGCGCAGGGACTGTCGACCATCATCTCCACCGGCGACAAGGACCTCGCGCAGCTGGTGAATGACCATGTCACGCTGGTCAACACGATGAGCAATGAAAAGCTCGACCGCGAGGGCGTGATCGCGAAGTTCGGCGTGCCGCCGGAGCGCATCGTCGATTACCTGACCCTGGTCGGCGACGCAGTTGACAATGTGCCCGGCGTCGACAAGGTCGGACCGAAGACGGCGGTCAAATGGCTGACGCAGTTTGGCTCGCTGGACGAGATCATTGCGCATGCTGCCGATATCGGCGGCGTGGTCGGTCAGAACCTGCGCAATGCGCTGGAATGGCTGCCGCAGGCGCGCGTGCTGGTGACCGTAAAATGCGATTGCGACCTGTCCGGCCATCATGAATCCATCCTCGGATCGCTGCAGCAGCAACCCGAGGACAAGCAGGCCATGCTGGCATTTTTCACGCGCATGGGCTTTCGCAGCTGGTTGCGCGAACTGAAGGCCGAGCTCGAGGGCGGCATCGTCGGCGCCGCAGTCGACGACGCTGGTGCCGCTACCGCAGGCGGTGCAGGCAAGGGCGGTGCCGGCAAGGCTGTCACACACAGCGCGAATCCCGATGCCGCGCTGCATGCGCAGGGCGCGTTGTTCTCTGCCGAGCCGCCACCCGAGAAACGCTACGAGACCGTGCTGACCGATGCACAGCTCGATGACTGGATCGCGCGCATCAACGCTGCGCCGCTGACGGCCATCGATACCGAGACCACGTCGCTGGAAGCGATGCGTGCACAACTGGTTGGCATCTCGCTGTGCTGCGAGCCCGGCCATGCCGCCTACATCCCGGTCGCACACCGCTACCCGGGCGCGCCGGAGCAGTTGTCGCGCGAGCATGTGCTACAACGCCTCAAGCCCTGGCTTGAAGATGCGACCAGGCCCAAGCTGGGCCAGCACCTGAAATACGACAGCCATGTGTTCGCGAACCACGGTGTGACCCTGCGCGGCATTGAGCATGACACGCTGTTGCAATCCTATGTGCTGGAGTCGCACCGCACGCATGACATGGACAGCCTCGCGCTGCGCTGGCTGGAGCGCAAGACCATCACCTATCAGGATGTGTGCGGCAAGGGTGCATCGCAGATCGGTTTCGATGAAGTCGGTATCGAGCAGGCCAGCGACTATGCGGCCGAGGATGCCGATGTGACGCTGCAGCTGCATCACGCCATGTGGCCGCGCGTGCAAGCCAATGACAAATTGCGCTACATCTATCAGACCGTCGAACTGCCGACCGCCCAAGTGCTGCAGCGGGTGGAGCGCAATGGCGTGCTGATCGACAGCGGCTTGCTGGAAGCGCAATCGCATGAGCTGGGTGGCAAGCTGGTCGCACTGGAGACGCAGGCGCATGAACTGGCGGGCCAGCCGTTCAACCTGAATTCACCGAAGCAGATCGGCGAGATCTTTTTCGACAAGCTGAAACTGCCGGTCGTGAAGAAGACTGCCAGCGGCGCGCCCTCCACCGATGAAGAAGTGCTGCAGAAGCTGGCCGAGGACTACCCGCTGCCCAAGCTGCTGCTCGAGTATCGCGGCATGGCCAAGCTGAAGTCGACCTATACCGACAAATTGCCGAAGATGGTCAACCCGGACACCGGTCGCGTACATACCACCTATGGGCAGGCGACCGCGGTCACCGGTCGTCTTGCATCGAACGACCCCAATCTGCAGAACATCCCGGTGCGTACCGCTGAAGGCCGTCGCATCCGCGAGGCCTTCATCGCGCCGGCAGGCCGCAGTATCGTGTCGGCCGATTATTCGCAGATCGAGCTGCGCATCATGGCGCACCTGTCGGAAGATGCGGGCATGCTGCGCGCGTTTGCATCCGGCGAGGACATTCACCGTGCGACTGCCGCCGAGATCTTCGGCGTGTCACTGGCCGAGGTGAACAGCGAGCAGCGCCGTGCGGCGAAGGTGATCAATTTCGGCCTGATGTACGGGATGAGCGCATTCGGCCTCGCCGGCAACCTTGGCGTCGAACGCTCGGCAGCCCAGATGTACATGGACAAGTACTTCACCCGCTTCGCGGGTGTGAAGCGCTTCATGGATGACATCCGCCTGCAGGCGAAGTCCCATGGTTTTGTCGAGACCGTGTTTGGCCGCCGACTGTGGCTGCCCGAGATCAATTCACCGAACGGCCCGCGGCGACAAGCGGCTGAACGCGCAGCCATCAATGCGCCGATGCAGGGCACGGCCGCCGACCTGATCAAGCTGGCGATGGTTGCAGTGCAGGACTGGCTGGACCGTGAAAAGCTCCAGACGCTGATGGTGATGCAGGTGCACGATGAACTGGTGCTCGAGGTGCCGGATGCCGAGCTGGCTCGGGTGAAGGAAAGGCTGCCGCAATTGATGGCCGGCGTCGCGCAACTCAAGGTGCCGCTGGTGGCCGAAGTCGGCGCCGGGTCCAACTGGGAGGTCGCGCACTAGGCTGGCGCTTTCGACCGCGGCCAACACGCGCTGCGTGTCGGCCGCCTCGGGGCGCTGCCTGCGTCAGACAACGGATTGCCCGCCCGTGCCGGCCTATGGTCTAATCGCGGGCACATTCATACGGGTACCAGAAAATTAACTCCACGCTGTCTTTCATCCTGCTGGCCACCACGCTGGGCGGGGTCATCAGTATCTCGGCGGCCGCCTTCCTGTCCTATGGCCTGCTGTCGCGCATGGTCGAGCGCATGGTCAGCCTGTCGGTCGGCATCCTGCTGTCGACCTCGCTGCTGCATGCGCTGCCGGAAGCCTTCGAGTCGGATGCAAACATCCACGGCCTGTTTGCGACGCTGCTGGGCGGCTTGCTGGGCTTTTTCCTGCTCGAGAAGCTGGCCATCCTGCGCCATTCGCATCATTACGAAGGCGATGGCCACGGCCATGAGCATGGCCATGATGCGCACGAAGCCGGCAAGTCCGGCTGGATGATCCTGGTCGGCGACAGCCTGCACAATTTCACCGACGGCATCCTGATCGCCGCCGCCTTCCTCGCTGACCCCAGGCTGGGCATCATCACCGCGCTGGCCATCACCGCGCACGAGATCCCGCAGGAGATCGGCGACTTCATCGTGCTGCTGAATGCCGGCCTGTCGAAAGCGCGCGCATATGTGTACAACCTGATCTGCAGCCTGATGTCGGTGGTCGGTGGGCTGGTCGGCTATTACACGCTGGGCGATGGCCTGCACCTGATCCCGTATGTGCTGGTGCTGGCGTCATCGGGCTTCATCTACATTGCGGTCAGTGATCTGATGCCGCAGATGCAGCGCCGCGCGACGCTGCGCGAATCGGTGCCACAGGTGCTCCTGATCGCGCTCGGCGTCGGCATCGTGCTGGCGCTGACGCACCAGTTTCATATGCATTGACGCGCCCGCTGCGGCCGGCGCATCAAGCGTCGGACTTCACGCGTCGGACCTCACGCAGCGCCGGTGGCGACCGGCCGCGACGGATCGGCTGACCACTCGCTCCACGACCCCGGATACAGCGCGGCGCCGCCCAGGCCGGCAATTTCCATCGCCAGCAGATTGTGGCAGGCGGAGATGCCGGAGCCGCATTGCGCGATCGTGGTCTCCGGGCTCCTGATCAGTGCGCTGTAATCAGCGCGCAGCTCCTCGGCCGGTTTGAAGCGGCCGTCGGCTTGCAGGTTGTCCTTGAAGAAGCGGTTTTTCGCGCCGGGGATATGGCCGGCGACCGGGTCGATGGTCTCGTTCTCGCCGCGGAAGCGATCATTCGCGCGCGCATCCAGTACCGTGCGTGCCTTCGCGCTCAGGTTGGCCAGCACATCGTCGGCACTGACCGTGGTCGCGAGCGAAGCCTGCAGCGTGATGCTGCCGCGCGGGCGCTGGATCACGTCGGTCGTCAATGCGCCGCCGGCTGCCTGCCATGCGGGCAAGCCGCCATCAAGCACGGCGACCGCCTTGTGGCCCACCCAGCGCAGCATCCACCACAGACGAGACGCGAACATGCTGCCATGCGCGTCATAGGCGATCACCTGCGAGTTCGGGTACACGCCAAGTTCGCGCAGCGTCTCGATGAAGGCCTCCGGTGTCGGCAGCGGATGGCGGCCACGAAACGCACCGTTCGGGCCCGCCGATTTGTCGGACAGATGAATATCGGGATCCGCATGCTGTGCGCCGGGAATATGGCCGGCAGCAAACGCGATCGCACCTGCCTTCGGGTCAGTCAGCTCGGACCGGCAGTCCAGGATCACGAAGGTGGGGTTGTCGATGTGCTGCTTCAACTCCGCAGCGCTGATCAGCGTCGTGTAGGGCATGCGCAGGTCTCCTCGGCTCAGTTGATTTTTCTGGTACTGCTGCGGGCATTATAGAAGGTGGCCGCGATGCCACTGACGAGGATGATTGCAATGCCGAGCCAGCCCCACGTATCAAGGCGGTCGCCCCAGATCAGGATGCCCCACAGCGAAGAAAACACGATGCCGGTGTACTGCAGATTGGCGGTGACCAGCATCGCGCCCAGTCGGTAGGCACGCGTCATCGCCATTTGCGCGATGGTCGCGGTCAGGCCGATAGTGGCCAGCAGCAGCCAGTCGCGGCCGCTCAGTGCATGCAGGATGCGCAACTCGCCGAGACGAATGTGGCTGTCGATCAGGCTGCCCAGCAGGCCGGCCAGCACGCCACTGGCAGAAAAATAGAACACGACGCGGTATTCCGGCTCGCCCAGCTGTCCCAGCTTCTTCACCTGCATGTACGCGAGCGCGGACAGGAAGCCCGAGATCAGTGCCAGCAGGCCGCCCAGCCATTGCTCGGCATGGATGGTCGGCTTCAACAGCAATGCGACGCCGACGAAGCTGGTGACCACGGCCGCTGCCAGGCCCCATTCGAAGCGGCGCTGACGGTGCCACCAGCCCAGCGTGAACACGATGGCGGCGATCCAGATCGGCGCCATGTAATTGAGCGTCATCGCGGTCGCCAGCGGCAGGCTGCCGATCGAAAAGAACCACAACCAGAGTGCGGTGACGCCGACGAAACCGCGCCATGCGTGATGCCAGGGCAGCGCGGTCTTCAATGTCTGGCCTTGCACGCGCGTCATCACGAAGATCAGCAGCATGCCGACGGCGCCGCGGCACATCACGATCTCCGAGGTGGTCGAGGTGTCCGACGCCAGCTTCACGCACACGCCCATCAGCGAGAATACGAACGCGGCAAACAGCATCCACAGCGACTGCATGGTGCGCTCAGTTCCTGTCAGGGGTGGGCAAGGTCAGAAGGCTGCGGCCGAACGGGATTCGGCGCGCGGGCAGGGGCGGCAACGCTGCGCGAACGGGTACGCAACCGGGGGCGGCGGCTTGCGGCAAGGCGGGCAGGGCTGGCAACCTACCGGCCCCGCCGCCAATCATGTTCATCAGAGGGCGATCTGGCTGCGGTACCACTCGTGGAAGTGCTGCATGCCATCTTCCATCGGCGACTGGTAGGGGCCGACTTCGCTGGTGCCGCGATCGAGCAGCACCTTGCGGCCGGCATCCATGCGCAGCGCGATCTCGTCGTCCTCGACACAGGTCTCCATGTACGCGGCGCGCTCGGCATCGACGAAGCTGCGCTCGAACAGCACGATCTCTTCCGGGTAGTAGAACTCGACCACGTTGGTCGTTTTCTGCGGGCCCTTCGGCCACAGTGTCGATACCACCAGCACGTTCGGATACCACTCGATCATGATGTTTGGATAGATCGTCATCCAGATCGCGCCGAACGGCGGCACCTTGCCGCCATTGAAGCGCAGCACTTCGTCATGCCACCTCTGGTAGACCGGCGAGCCGGACTTCTTCAGCGCCGAGTTCACGCCGACCGTCTGCACGCTGTAGCCGGGACCCATTTCCCAGCGCAGGTCGTTGCAGGTGACGAAGTTGCCGAGACCCGGATGGAAGGGCTCGACATGGTAGTCCTCGAGATAAACCTCGATGAAGGTCTTCCAGTTGTAGTCGCACTCGTGGACTTCGACATGGTCGAGCATGTAGCCGTCGAAGTTCAGGTCCTTCGTGACCGACAGGTTCTTCAGCATGCCGGGCACGTCAAAGCCATTGTTTTCGAACAGCAGGCCGTTCCAGCGTTGCAGGTCGAAGCGCTGCAGGTTCAGACAGGGGGTATCGGCAAAATGCGGCGCGCCGACCAGCTCGCCTTTCAGGTCATAGGTCCAGCGGTGCAGCGGGCACACGATGTTGTTCGAATTGCCGCGGCCGACCAGCATCTTGGCCTGGCGATGACGGCACACATTCGACATCAGCTCAATGCCTTGCTGGCCACGAACCAGCACTCGGCCGTCGTTCTCCCAGGGCAGGGTCGCGAAGTCACCGGTGTTGGGCACCATCAGTTCATGACCGGCATAGGCCGGGCCTTTTTTGAACAGCTGCTTGATTTCCTGCTGCAGCAGCGCGTCATCAAAATAGACGCCTACCGGAAGTTGCGCGTTCGAGCGCGCGAGCCGAGAGAGACTGGCCAGATCGGACATCCCCACCCCCAAATTAATTTGCACCAACCTAAGGAAGAAAGAATCCGCAAAAACCTGTGTTCAAACGAAATGAAACGGTTATTTTTTGGACGAAGGGCGGATTATACCTGCGGGGCTTCCCCGGGGATACCAGTTTTTCAATCCTGCGGCGATGCCTGTCTGGCAATCACGTCCGCCGGCTTTCGTCTGCGTTGAGCGTCTGTCTCGCGCGCTCACATGCCGTTATGGCAATCATGTATGCCGGTTTTGCAGTCCGGCGATGTGGCCTTGCACTAAAATAGACAGTTATCTTTGCAAGACACCGACATGCCGAAAAAGCCTTCTACCGAGCAGCCCAGCGCATCCTTCGAGGATGCGATGGCAGAACTGGAACAACTCGTCGCCGATATGGAGGCGGGCGAACTGCCGCTGGAAGCCTCGCTTGCCGCGTACAAGCGCGGCTCCGAACTCGTGAAGTACTGCGCGGCTCAGCTGGAGCGGGTCGAAAAGCAGGTCAAGGTGCTGCAGGGCGAGCTGCTGAAGCCGTTTGCCGACGCGGCTGATGGTGCGGATGGTGCGGATGATGACGATGAAGAAGGCGAGGACGACGAATGAGCGTCGATTTCTCTGCCTGGCGCGCCGATGTCCAGACCGGCATGGAGCGCGTGCTGGCCGCGCATCTGCCGTCCACGGCACAGCTGCCGCAGCGTCTGCATGAAGCGATGCACTATGCAGCGATGGATGGCGGCAAGCGCGTGCGTCCACTGCTGGTGTATGCGGCCGGTGAGCTGTTCGATGCGCAGCGCGATGCGATAGAGCGCGCCGCCGCAGCGGTCGAAATGATCCATGTGTATTCGCTGGTGCACGACGACATGCCGTGCATGGACGATGACGACCTGCGCCGTGGCAAGCCCACCGTGCACAAGCAGTATGACGATGCGACTGCGCTGCTGGTCGGCGATGCCTTGCAGGCGCAGGCCTTCACCGTGCTGGCCGGCGGTACGCTGGCAGCCGAGCGCCGGGTCGCGATGGTGGCCTTGCTGGCACAGGCGGCCGGCTCGCTCGGCATGTGCGGCGGGCAGGCGATCGACCTGGCGTCGGTTGGCCTCGCGCTGACGCTGCCCGAGCTGGAGCAGATGCACACACTGAAGACCGGCGCGCTGCTGCGGGCGTCGGTGATGCTGGGCGCGACCGCGGGCAAGGCGCTGGCCGCCAATGAGGAAGCCGCGCTGTCGGCGTATGCGGCCGCGATCGGGCTGGCCTTCCAGGTGGTGGACGATATCCTCGACGCCACCGAGGACACGGCGACGCTGGGCAAGACCGCCGGCAAGGACGCGGCCAACAACAAGCCGACCTATGTGTCGCTGCTGGGGCTTGAGGCTTCGCTTGCCCTCGCGGAGAAACTCCGGCAGGATGCCCATCAGGCGTTGCAGCCATTTGGCGGCACGGCCGGCAGGCTACGGGATATCGCCGACCTGATCGTGCGGAGGAAGGCCTGAGAGATGGAACTACTACAAAAAATCAATGACCCTGCGGACCTGCGCGGACTGTCGCGCCAGGAATTGCGTACGCTCGCCGATGAGTTGCGCAGCTACCTGCTGGAATCGGTCTCCAAGACCGGTGGCCACCTGTCGTCCAACCTAGGCACTGTCGAGCTGACGATTGCGCTGCACCATGTGTTCGATACGCCGGAAGACCGCATCGTATGGGATGTGGGTCACCAGACCTATCCGCACAAGATCCTGACCGGGCGTCGCGACCGCATGCCGACGCTGCGCCAGCAGGGCGGTCTGTCCGGTTTCCCGAAGCGTGACGAAAGTCCGTACGACACCTTCGGCACCGCGCACTCGTCGACTTCGATCTCGGCGGCGCTGGGCATGGCACTGGCTGCCCGCACCAAGGGCGAGAAGCGCCACTCGGTGGCCGTGATCGGCGATGGCGCGATGACGGCCGGCATGGCCTTCGAGGCATTGAACAATGTCGGCGTCTATGAAGACGTGAAGCTGCTGGTGGTCCTGAACGACAACGACATGTC
>JACCDV010897125.1_pt1 | contig 34693 bp, 38 predicted proteins | sample 7446131 | NCBI WGS metagenome assembly JACCDV01 (sample SAMN15323448, study PRJNA562643) | freshwater metagenome | isolation source: river surface water | place: USA:Blue River Watershed | collected 2017-08-17
GGTGCACTTGTCTGTGCAAGCCAACACCGTTAATTTTGCCACGGTCAAATTTTGGAAAAGCTTAGGTTTGAGCCGTGTTATTTTGTCGCGCGAATTGTCTTTAGACGAAATTGAAGAAATACGCCAATTGTGCCCAGACATGGAGTTGGAAGTGTTCGTGCACGGCGCTTTGTGCATCGCATATTCTGGCCGCTGCTTGTTGTCTGGCTATTTTAATCAGCGTGATCCCAACCAAGGCACTTGCACCAATTCATGCCGTTGGGATTATAAAGTGCACGATGCGGCTGAAGATGCCGCCGGTGTCATTCGTCTAAACGAATTTGATTTTCAAGCGGAAATGGAAAAATCCAGCCTATCGGCTTGCGGCAGTTTACCCCGCCATCCGCTGGCCGATAAGGTTTACCTGATAGAAGAAAAAGGTCGGCCTGGCGAGTTGTTGCCCATCTTGGAAGACGAGCACGGCACCTACATCATGAACAGCAAAGATTTACGCGCCATCGAGCACATCGAGCGTTTGGTGAAAATGGGCGTGGATTCTCTAAAAATTGAAGGTCGAACCAAATCGCGTTATTACGTGGCGCGCACCTGCCAAAATTACCGACTAGCGATTGATGATGCTGTGGCGGGACGTCCCTTTGACTGGAAGCTATTGGGCGAATTGGAAAACCTAGCGAACCGTGGCTATACCGATGGCTTTTATCAGCGCCATCACACGGCTGAACATCAAAACTACAAGCAAGGCTATTCCATCTCCAATCGCAGTTTGTACGTGGGTGATGTGGTGGCTTACGACGCTGAAAAAGGCTGGGCCGACATAGAGGCACGCAATAAATTTTCAGTGGGCGACCGTTTGCAAATCATTCATCCTAGCGGCAATCAGGATGTATTGGTGGAAGCCATGTACAACAAAAAGGGCGAAGCCATAGAGCAAGTAGCCGGCAGTGGTTATTTTGTGCGTTTGCCGGTGGTGGCGCAGAATTTAAACAATGCCATGGTGGCCAGATACCTATAAAAAAGCCTGGCAAACATGACGTTTGTCAGGCTTTTAATCACTTTGATGATTTAGCCGGTAATGTAGCTCTCTAGCTGTTGAATTAAACGTTGTTGGTAGTCTATGGTTTCTTTGACTAAATCGCCTATAGACAGCATGCCGACTACTTTGTCATTATCGACCACCGGTAAATGGCGTATGCGTTTTTCTGTCATGACAGTCATGGCGTGTTCTACCGTGTCGTTCAATTTTGTAGAAATGACGTTGGCAGTCATGACTTCACTGATTGCAGTGGTTTTAGACGATTTGCCTTTAAGCACCACTTCCCTAGCGTAGTCGCGTTCAGAAAAGATCCCCACTAACTTCTCGCCTTCAAGCACCATCAGCGCGCCGATTTCGTACTCTGCCATCACCACCAAGGCATCAAACACTGGACGGTGAGGGGCAATCGAAATCACATCTTTGTGTTTTTTTGTTGCCAGTAATTGTTGTATTGTTTTCATTATTCTCTCCTCACAAAAATGCTAGCTAAAAATATACACCTTATAATGCGTCTTACACAATTGAATTGAAAAAATACTTAACCCTATCATGCATAAAAATACCGTAATAAAAGCCTTTCTGGCATTGTTCGTTCTCACCTTGATTTGGGGCTATAACTGGGTGGTGATGAAGGTTGCTGTGCAATACGCGAGTCCGTTTCAGTTTGCCGCCATGCGCACTTTCTTGGGTGCTTTGGTTTTGTTTGCCTTGATGGCCGCGACCAAACGACCTTTAGCCTTGACTAATTTTCCCACCATGCTGAGTCTGGGCTTGCTGCAAACAGTGGGTTTTACCGGCTTATTAATTTGGGCTTTGGTTGAGGGCGGTGCTGGTAAAACCGCTGTGTTGACTTACACCATGCCTTTTTGGGTGCTGCTGTTTGCCTGGCCGATGTTGGGCGAAAAAGTGCAAGGCTGGCAATGGTTAGCGGTGTTGTTTGCGCTCATGGGCATGCTGTTTATTTTTGATCCCCTGCACATTAAAGCCGACGGGTTTAGTATGTTTTTGGCTTTGTGCTCGGGCATATCGTGGGCGGTATCGGCGATTATTTCAAAAAAACTGCACCACCGTGCACCGCATCTGGATTTGCTCAATTTAACCGCTTGGCCTATGTTGTTGGGTGCCATCCCTATCGTTGCCATTGCCTTTATTTTGCCGGCACCGGCCATACAGTGGACCAGCAGTTTTATTTATGCCGTGTTGTTTAATGTGTTTTTAAGCGGTTGTTTGGCTTGGGTGTTATGGCTGTATGCTTTGCAGCGTTTACAAGCCGGTGTTGCCAGCATGGCGTCCATGTTGGCGCCGGTGATAGGGGTCATCGCTGCTTGGTTACAGTTAGACGAAGTGCCTAATTTTTATGAATTAATCGGCATGGTCTTGATCGCCTTGTCGCTGATTACCATCTCCATTATTAACATTCTTAAACACACGCAAATTGATCCGGCCCAAGGGCAGGAGTAATGAGGGTGGAACTTGCTTGTGTTAAAATGGCAATTATTTTTAAGTCACATTATTTTTAAATCACTAGGGTAGGTCAAATGGCAGGTCATAGTAAGTGGGCAAATATTCAACATCGCAAAGGCCGTCAAGATGCCAAGCGCGGCAAAATATTCACTAAGATTATTAAAGAAATTACTGTAGCTGCGCGTTTAAGCGGCGGCGATATCACCATGAACCCACGCTTGCGGGCGGCGGTGGCGGTGGCCAAAGAAGAAAACATGCCGGCCGATAACATCACCCGCGCCATCAAAAAAGGCACGGGTGAATTGGAAGGCGTGAACTACGAAGAAATTCGTTACGAGGGCTATGGCATCAATGGCGCCGCCATTATTATCGATTGCCTAACCGATAATAAACAACGCGCGGTGGCCGATGTGCGCCATGCCTTGACTAAGTTCGGTGGCAATTTAGGTACCGATGGTTCGGTGGCCTTTATGTTTAAACATTGCGGTAGTTTGGTGTATGAGCCAGGCACCAGCGAAGATAAAGTCATGGAAGTGGCATTGGAAGCCGGCGCTGAAGACGTGGTCAGCGATGATGATGGCAGTATAGAAGTGATCACGCCAGCCAATGATTTTATGGCGGTGAAAGAAGCCATGGAAGCGGCTGGTTTGAAAGCCGTTATGGCAGAAGTCACCATGAAGCCCATGAATGAAATTGAATTGAGCGGTGACGATGCGGTAAAAATGCAAAAAATATTGGACGCCTTGGATGATTTAGACGACGTGCAAGACGTCTATACCAGCGCTTTAATTGACGACTAGTGAGCAAAATCATAATTCTTGGTATAGACCCTGGCCTGCGCATGACGGGCTTTGGTCTCATTGAGAAAGTCGGTGAAAAAATAAGTTATATCGCCAGCGGTACCATCAAAACCGCCAGTGCCAAGAAAAACAAAGTGGTCGGCGAAGACGATAGGGAAGAGTTGCCGGCGCGCTTAAAAGTCATATTGGATGGGTTGTTTGAAGTCATCGACACCTACCAGCCCACCCAAGTAGCCATAGAAAAAGTGTTTGTAAACGTCAATCCGCAGTCGACTCTGCTATTGGGTCAGGCGCGCGGCGCGGCCATCAGTGCTGCCGTGATCCGTAATTTAAGCGTGGCCGAATACACTGCCTTGCAGGTTAAGCAAGCCGTGGTTGGCAATGGCCATGCCGATAAGGAGCAGGTGCAAGCCATGGTCAAACGCCTGCTTAATTTGGCTGCCACGCCTAAGCCCGATTCAGCCGATGCCTTGGCTTGTGCTATCTGCCATGCACACGGCGGGCAAGGCTTAGGTAAATTGGCCACCGCGGGTTTTAGGGTGCGCGGCGGGCGTTTGGTTTAAGGCCTATCCTCATGCATGAACCCAGCCTAATTTTATACCCCCACCCTTACCAACGTTATTTTGCCGCCACCCGACCACGCTTTTTGCTGGCCACCGTCTGCGCCTATGTATTGGGGCTGTTAGCCGCGCTCTATGCAGGCTATCCTGGCCATTGGGCTTACGCACTTATAGGCCTATTTTTGGCGCTGTTGGTGCATGCCGGGGTGAATCTGCTTAATGATTATTGCGATGCCTTAAATGGTTCAGACGAGCACAACACCGAGCGTTTTTACCCGTATACCGGCGGCAGTCGCTTTATTCAAAATGGGTTAATGAGCACACGCCAGGTAGCCACTTTTGCTTATACCTTGTTAGGTATGGCCAGTTTGGCCGGCCTCTATCTGTGTTATTTATTGGGGGCTGCTTTGTTGGGCTTGGGCCTATTCGGCGTGGTTTTAGGTTGGGCGTATTCTGCTCCACCCTTGCGTTTAAACAGCCGCGGCTGGGGCGAGTTTTGTGTTTTGTTGGGTTTTCTAGGGATCAGTTTAGGGGCCTATTATTTACAAGCGCAGGCTTATTCTTGGCAGGTGGTCATTATTGCCATGCCCTATGCCTTGCTAGTCACCAACCTGCTCTACATTAACCAATTTCCCGATTGCAAAGCCGATGCGCTAGCAGCTAAGCGGCACTGGGTAGTGCGTTTGCCGTTTAAATTTGCTCGCTTGGTTTACCCCATGTTGGCTGGGTTGGCCTATGCTTGGCTGGGCTATTTTGTTTACATAGGCGCATTGCCAGTGTTGGCCATGCTGGCCGCCTTGCCTTTGTTGCTTTCTGCGCGCGCCAGCTATTTGCTTGGGCAATCCCCAGATAAACCGGCAGATTTATTGGTCGCCATAAAACTGACGCTTGCTGCCATGCTTAGCCATGCGTTATTGTTAGCACTGGTCTTGATAAGGGAGTTGCAATGATAGGACGTTTAAACGGCACGCTGCTAGAAAAGACGCCACCACTGGTCTTGATTGATTGCCACGGTGTTGGCTACGAATGCGAAGTGCCCATGAGTACCTTTTATAACTTACCGGCCATAGGTGAAAAAGTCGTGATCTTGACGCATTTTGTGGTGCGTGAAGATGCCCAGTTATTGTATGGCTTTGGCAGCGAGCAAGAGCGCGCGACCTTTAGGCAATTATTGAAAGTGAACGGCATAGGCGCCAAGTCGGCTTTATCCATATTGAGCGGTTTATCCATAGACGACTTAGCCCAAGCAGTCGCCATGCAAGACAGCGCCATGTTAACGCGCGTACCTGGGGTGGGCAAAAAAACCGCCGAGCGTTTGTTGTTGGAGCTTAAAGATAAATTTAGTGTGGCTGGCCTCAATGCCTTGCAGGCCAATCAACCTAAGTCAGCCGCTAGCGATGTGCTCAATGCCCTTATTTCATTAGGGTACAATGAACGCGAAGCCTTGGCCGCGGTAAAATTGCTGCCTGCCGACTGCACGGTTGCAGAAGGCATCAAACAAGCTTTAAAATCCTTGTCAAAGTAAACGCTACGCACGCTTAAGTGGGCGCTTTGTTGTAAGTCTGCCGACTTAATCGTTTTGGAAAACACATGATAGAAACCGATCGCCTGATAGCCCCCGATGCTGAAAGCCCCCAAGAGGAGGCTTTAGAACGCGCTTTGCGTCCTAAGCTATTAGACGAATACGTAGGCCAAGAAAAAGCCCGTAGTCAGTTAGAAATTTTTATCAATGCGGCGCGTGGACGCAGTGAAGCGCTGGACCATGTTTTATTATTTGGTCCGCCCGGTTTAGGCAAAACCACCTTGGCGCACATCATCGCCAAAGAAATGGGCGTTAACATGCGTCAAACCTCGGGCCCAGTGTTGGAGCGCGCCGGTGATTTGGCGGCGTTGCTGACTAACCTAGAGCCAAACGATGTGTTGTTCATCGATGAAATTCATCGTTTATCGCCAGTGGTGGAAGAAATTTTGTACCCGGCCATGGAAGACTACCGTTTGGACATCATGATAGGCGAGGGCCCAGCGGCCCGTAGCGTGCGTCTGGATTTGCCGCCGTTTACTTTAATTGGCGCCACCACGCGTGCCGGCATGCTGACCAATCCCTTGCGTGATCGTTTTGGTATTGTTTCGCGCTTGGAGTTTTACACGGCCGATGAGTTGGCGCGTATTGTGCACCGCAGTGCCGGTTTGTTGGACGTGGCCATGGTGGATACCGGTGCTTTAGAAATTGCTAAGCGCTCACGCGGTACGCCGCGTATTGCCAACCGTTTGTTGCGTCGGGTGCGTGACTACGCCCAAGTGAAAGGCGATGGCACGGTGTCTGCTGAAGTGGCCGATGCTGCCTTGAAAATGTTGGACGTGGATAAGCTTGGGTTTGACGTCATGGACAGAAAACTGCTGCTCGCGGTGCTGGAAAAATTTGCTGGCGGACCGGTGGGTTTGGACAATTTAGCAGCGGCCATAGGCGAAGAGCGCGACACCATAGAAGACGTATTAGAACCCTATTTAATCCAGCAAGGCTATTTGATGCGTACCCCACGTGGTCGCATAGCCACGCAATTGGCCTACCAGCATTTTGGCCTGCTTGCACCGCCACAGCAGACGATGGAAGCCTGGTAAACGTGACGGCATTCAGCTGGCCTATACGTGTTTATTACGAAGACACCGACAGCGGTGGGGTGGTCTACCACGCCAACTACTTGAATTTTATGGAGCGCGCCAGAACCGAATGGTTGCGCGCATTGGGCTTTGAGCAAACACGGCTAAAGGATGAGCAAGGCCTGATTATTGTTGTCCACAGTCTAAGCATGCAGTTTAAAAAGCCCGCTTACTTTAACGACATGCTGGCAGTAAACTGCGTGTTGACTGAGCTTAAGCACAGCAGTCTAATCATGCAGCAAACCATATGCCGTGATGGCGTGGTGCTGATAGAAGCGCAAGTAAAAGCGGCGTTTGTCGATGCCGCCAGTTTTAAACCTATCGGCGTACCGGCTGACATTAGCCATAAAATCAGATTTGAAACACAACAGGAAATCCTATGACCGTAAGCGTTGCAAATGATATGTCTATTTTTTCACTGGTAGCAGGCGCCAGTTTGCCAGTCCAGTTGGTGTTGCTGGTGTTAATCCTCACCTCTTTATTTTCCTGGTGGTATATCTTCATTAAGCTGGCCACCATTAAACGGGCTGAAGCCAGCGCCGAGGAATTTGAAAATGCGTTTTGGGCGGGTGGCGATTTAAATAAATTGTTTGATAGCATCAGCGCGGGCAGACGTAAAACACAAGGCATGGCCAGCATATTTGAAGCTGGCTTCAAGGAATATGTGCGGCATAAACAGCAATCGCGCATGGAAGTGTCCGATGTCATGGAAGGCGCAAGGCGTGCCATGCGGGCGGCCTATAACCGGGAGCTGGACAACCTGGATGCGCACCTGCCGTTTTTAGCCTCGGTTGGTTCGGTCAGCCCTTACATCGGTTTGTTTGGTACGGTCTGGGGCATCATGAATGCGTTCCGTGGTTTGTCGAATGTGGCGCAAGCGACCTTAAGTCAGGTGGCGCCAGGCATTGCTGAAGCCCTGGTGGCGACCGCCATCGGTTTGTTTGCCGCGATACCGGCGGTGATAGCGTATAACCGTTTTGCCAGCTCAGTTGATCGCTTGTCGGTGCGCTACGAAAGCTTCATGGAAGAATTTACCAATATCTTGCAAAGAAAAAGCTAAGCCATGTCACGCAACCGCAAACGCCGCATGATGAATCAAATCAACGTCGTGCCCTATATAGACGTGACTTTGGTCTTGTTGGTTATTTTCATGGTGACTGCCCCCATGACCAATCCTGGTGTGGTGGATTTGCCGAAAGTTGGTCAGAGCCTCAAGCAAGCACAAGTGCCACCCTTGGTCTTAACCGTTAAACAAAACAATCAAATTGAGTTAGACAATCAAGCCATGGCGCGCGACCAGCTTTTGTTGCGTGTGCAGCAAGCGTTAACGGCGGCACCCGAGCGTGCCGTGGTCATTGCGGCTGATAAAAACGTTAAATACGATGACGTCATCGCGGTGATGGATTTACTCAAACAAAACAAGGTGGATAAGGTCGGTTTGTTGTTGTCGCCGGCCCAGTAAGCTAAGTTTAAGTGCAATGATGATTCGGGCTTATGAAAAAGACGTGTCCTGGCAAGCCGGTGTATGGGCGATTGCCGTGCATTTGCTGCTGTTAGCCGCTTTGCTTTTATCGTTTAATTGGAAAGCCAGCCCGCCATTATTGAATGTGGCGGAAGTGGAATTGTGGGACAGTTTGCCGCAGCCTGAGCCATCGGTACCGGCACCCCCAGTTGTGCAGCCGCCCCCGCCACCTGTTGTCAAGGAGGTCGCGCCTGTGCCGCCAGAAAAAGCACAAGCAGAACCAGTTAAAGCCCCCGAAGTTGATATCGCTTTAGAAAAAAAACGACTAGCGCTGGAGCAAAAAAAAGCCGCAGAACAAATCAAAAAAGACTTGGCCTTAGCGCAGAAAAAACAATTGGCTGATTTGCAAGCCGAAGCGCGTAAAGAAGAAATGCAAAACAGCGATAAATTGGTCAAAGAAAGCAAAGCCAATGAGGCCTTAAAAAAATTGCAACAAGAAGCCTTGGCCGAGGAAAAAGCCATGGCCGATCAAGCCGCTGCATCGGCCAAGTCAGCAGCCAGTGCTGGCGTGCTGGACGAGTACCGCAGCAGAATTCAAGCTAAAATTCGTGGCAATGTGAATAAAACCTTGTGCGCTACGGCTAAGCCTGAGCTTAAGTTTGATATTGCGCTGCTGCCCACCGGAGAAATGGCTGGTTTGCCCAAGTTGCTTAAGTCCAGTGGCAATAAGGCTTGTGACGAGGCGGTGGAGCGAGCCATCATGGCTTCTCAGCCTTTGCCTGTGCCTACCGAGGCTGCAGCCTTTGCGCAGTTTAGAAGCTTAAAGTTGACCTTTAGACCCAACGACTAAATTTGGTTTGTGGTTCGACAGGCTCACCACGAACGGTAATTTACGACAGGCTCATGCCGCAATGCCGCAAGGGCATTCCCGTCATTTCTAAGTCTCAAACGACTCGACTTGAAATTCGTGAAGCATGAAGGGCTTGCAATAAAAAAGACCGTTAATTGTCACAAAACTAGCTTGAGATTGCAGTAAAATCGACCGGTGCCATGTAATATAAAGGCCTGTGTTGGTTTTTAGAATTTTTAACGAAAAGCCAGATAAAGAAAACACCTAAAGAAAGCAACTGAAGAAAATAACCGTGCTTATGCCTACCGTGAGAATAATATTATTTTTAGTGACTTTATGCTTAAGTGGCTTAGCTCACTCGGCCTTGGAAATTGAGATCAGCGGTGGTGGTGCACAACAATTGCCGTTGGCTATTGTGCCCTTTGCGCAAAGCAACGGCGGCGCAGATAACATCAGTCAAATCATCAATGCAGACTTAAAACGCAGTGGCTTATTTCGCCTGTTGGAAACCGCTGGCGTCGCCAGTCGGCCTAGCGACATCAGTCAAATTAAATACGCCGAGTGGGTGGCATTGCAGGCACAGGCTGTGGCCGTGGGTAAAGTCGAGGTGCTGCCTGGCAATCGCTTAAACGTCAGCTTTCAGTTGGTGGACGTGCTCAAACAAACCCAGCTTGCTGGCCTGCAATACAACATCGCCGCCAATCAATTACGCGGCACCGCGCATAAAATTGCCGATGCCATCTACCAAACGCTAACCGGTGAGGGTGGTATGTTTGCCAGCCGTATTGCTTACGTGGCTAAGCTTAATGGCCGTTATGCCCTGCGGGTAGCGGATGTTGATGGGGAGAATGCCGTGACCATGGTGTCTTCCAAAGAACCGATTATTTCCCCTGCATGGTCGCCAGATGGCAGCAAGCTGGCCTATGTGTCGTTTGAAAAGAAAAAACCCATCATTTTTATACAAACGCTCAGTGGTCAGCGTACCGTGTTGGCCAGCTTTAAAGGCAATAACAGCGCGCCGGCATGGTCGCCCGACGGCACTAAGTTGGCCATTGTTTTGACTTACGGTGCCAATTCCCAGCTATACACCATACGCGCTGACGGCACGGATTTACAGGCCTTAACCAAGAGTAGCGCGATCGATACTGAGCCCACCTGGTCACCCGATGGACTATGGATTTATTTCAGCTCCGACCGCGGCGGTCGGCCACAGATATACAAAGTGGCTAGCAGCGGCGGTGATGTGCAAAGGGTGACGTTTGAGGGGATGTTCAATTTGAGTCCACGGCTGTCGCCGGACGGTAAGTTTTTGGCCATGGTGCGTAACGATGGCGGAAAATACCGATTGGCCTTGCAAGAGTTAGCCAGCGGCCAAGTGCAGGTGTTGAGCGAGGGCGCGCAAGACGAGTCGCCTAGCTTTGCCCCCAACGGCCGCGTATTATTGTATGCTACTCGGAGCGGCTATAAAGGCGCGTTGGCAGCCGTGTCCAGTGATGGCCGCGTGCAGCAGCGTTTGAATGAATCCGGCGGGGACATTCGTGAACCGGCTTGGGGCCCATTGATTAAATAAGTTGTGTTTTAATTATCGCTAAGCTAATTTTTAGGCTATTACGGCCTTGTTTAAGGAGAGCAAAATGAACGGAAACACTTGGAACAGCAAGCTATTAAGCAGTCTAGTTTTGGCCTTGATGTTGGCCGCCTGTAAAAGCACGCCCATGGTGGATAAACCGGCGGCAGTAGAAGACAAAAGTCCGGCAGCGGTGAGCGCGGCTAAGCCAGCGGAAGCGGCGCCTGCGCCAGCGGCAGATACCGCGGCAGTCAAAGAAGTGGTGATAGACAGTAATGCCGGTGCTAACAGCAACAATCCATTAAAAGACCCGAATAATATTCTATCCAAGCGTCAAGTCTATTTTGATTACGATAGCGATGCCGTTAAAGCGGAATACCGACCATTGGTGGAAGCGCATGCTAAATACCTATTGGCCAATCGCGCGGCCAAAGTCATATTGCAAGGCAATACCGATGAGCGTGGTAGCCGTGAGTACAATTTGTCCTTGGGCCAACGCCGTTCTGTGTCGGTCAAAAAATCCCTAAATTTACTCGGTGTGCAAGATGGGCAAATTGAAACAGTCAGTTTTGGTGAAGAAAAAGCCACGGCCGCCTGTGCCGATGACGCTTGTTCTCAACAAAATCGCCGTGTCGATATTGTTTACGAAAACGAGTAAAAATTTGCCTTATTTTAAAGAATAAATTATGAAAAAATGGATACTGGCTAGTTTGTTAATTGTCACTGCGACGTTTGCTGTACACAGTCACGCCGCTTTGTTTGACGACAAGGAGGCGCGCAAGAAAATTTTAGAATTGGAAGCCACCACCATTAGCCAGCATCAAGCCACTCAAACCGAGTTGGCGGCGTTGAAGAAAACCCAGCAGACCATAGAGCAGCGTTTGGCTGAAATTGAGGCCATCACCAAAGGCCAAGGTCTGCTGGACATGCAAAATCAAATTGAAGTGCTTAAGCAAGAAGTGGCCAAGTTAAAGGGTGAGCTTGAGCTGGCCAGCCATAATGTTAACCTCACTCAGCAACGGCAAAAAGATTTGTACGGCGATGCCGATGCGCGTTTACGCAAGTTAGAGCAAGGTCCGCCTGTAGCTAATACCAGTGCTAGCCCCAGCCCAACAGCAGCAGAGGCCCAACCGGCCAGCCCTGCGGCAGCCGTTGCTCCAGCCCCTGGGCCAGTGGTTGCCAGTACGCCTGAGCCAGCCAAGAATAGTCAAGAGTATCAGTTGTTAGAGTTGGCGCACGGCTTGGCCAAGGAAGCGAAATACAGAGATGCGTTTAATGCTTACGATAAATTTCTAAAGGATTACCCGAATAGCGCATACGCTGCGGACGCCATGTACGGTTTAGGTTATGCCCAGTTTGCTTTGAAAAATTACAAATCGGCCATGGCCACCCAGCAAAAATTATTGGATGCGCACCCGGACAATCCAAGAGCGGCCGATGCCATGTTCAATATGGCCAACAGCCAGTTTCAATTAGGCTTGGTGCCAGCCGCGAAAAAAACCTTGCGTGATTTGATTGCCAAGTTTCCCAACAGTGAGGTTATCCCGGCCGCACAAAAACGCTTAAAAGCCTTGGACGCTATTAAGTAAGCGCTGAATATTCTAAGGTAGTGGGCTGGCACTTAGTTTGACAGCCCTACTAGTGGTGTCGCCTAGCTGCACTTTTTTACCCTGAAAAAATAAGGCCAAGCTGCTGAAGTTTTCTGCACTCACGATAAACGGCGGCGAACCACGAAATACAACTCCCCTGCGATCGCTTAAATGAAAGTGCTTCAGATGGTTATTGGCATCTGAAATACAAATGGTTTGTGCCGACGCGCTACTAAAGTACACCTTGTTGGCCGCTTTAATCGGATCACTCACTTGCAAGGCGGCTAAGTCACTGCCTTCATAACAAGTCTGAGTGTTGCTTTGCACGGGTTCTGCTACTTCAATTTTAACAGCCACTTCTGGCAATGCCATCACTGGCTCCGCAGGCACTTGTTCTGTGATGGCGCTGGCTAGGTCTGGTGGGTTTTTCTTGGCATCGCCAAGGGGTGTGACAGGTGGTGTGATTGCTTGTGTGGCTGCTTGTGCGATTTTAGGCGTGATTGCGGCTGGTTCGGATTGGCTGCGTGCAAGTAAATAATTCATGGCCAGCAACACGCTTGTCACCAGCAGGCCATACCCGACAAAGGGCCGAGCTTCACGCGCTAGGAGAAAGGCTTTTTTATGCAGATGGCTGGCAAGTGATAGCGCCGGTGGGCCGTTGATGTTTAACAAATAATCGGGGGCAATGTTGCTCGCTGTTTCGTCTATTTCTGCCAAGGCAATGCCCAAGCTCATGGCCACGCGTTTAAGGCATTGCAGTCTAATTTGATTGGAATAAAAGGGGCTGGCGTCATCGTCTTCCAAGGCTTGCACTTGATTTAAACTCAGGCAAGCCTGTTGGCGACATCCAATTGACTGAGTTTGAGGCTCAGGCGTTTTTCTTTGAGCATGCTCCCATTGATCATGGTTTAGCTAATTTCCGATTAATGCAGGGCTGAAATTCGGCTAAGCTTAGGCGGAGTGGCTGCTTCTTACAATCCCCTTTTGGGGAGCATGGTTTAAGGGGGGCGATTACGGGCAGTGTGCTATGAACTCTGGCAGGCTGTCGCATTGCATTTTTTGCAGGATTTGCGCGCGTTTCTTTTTGATGGTGTCCGGCTTTACTTGCATGATCTCGGCGATGGCCTTATTGCTATAGCCTTGTTTGATGTATTGCGCCACTTCTTTTTCTTTTTCAGTGAGGGTGTGGAATAAGCCTGCCCAATTGCTGCGCTCTTTCTTAATTTGCAATTGTAGGCTGGCTTTAATAAAGGCTTTTTCTATGTGCTTGAGCAGTGTGTTGGGGTCCACCGGCTTGAGTAAAAAATCATCGGCCCCATTTTTGAGTGCATCAATAATTTCTTGAGATTGGCTGTTACCACTTAAAAATATGGTGGGCAGCTCAATTTTTTCTTCCAGTAAAAAGCGTTGCAGCGCTAAGCCTGATTCGTTGCCCAATTGCATGTCGGTGACTAACACCGACAAGGTTTTTAGCGGTAGGTTATTCTTGAAATCGGCCAGTGTGCTATAGGCTTTCACTTGGTAATGATAGTCATGCAGAAAAAGGGCGATGCTGCTTAAAATGGTCGCATCGTCATCTACCAGATAGACGGTTTTGTGGCGGTTATTTTTGCGCATGGGCCGTGTGAGCAAGCAAGTTTAATTCTATGAGGGCGCCGCTTAATTGATGGTTGCTGGCGGTGGCATTGCTCGCAGTGATTTTACCGCCCCAACTTTCTACAAACATTTTACTTAAGGCCAAACCTATCCCTAAGCCTCCCACCTTGTCGCTGGTTAGCCAATTGAACATATTGGCTGCTACTTTGGGAGACAGGCCGCTACCGGAATCAGTCACTTGCAGCAAGACCTGCTGGCCTTCTGCGCGTACGGTAATTTTTATCTCGCGGTTGGCGCTAGGATCAGTGTTGCTGGCCGTGGCATCGATGGCGTTGTCCAAAATGTTAATCAGTACGTGGTTAATTTGCGCATCATCGGCTATCACTAGCACATCAGCATCAGGTGCAATGAGGTCTACGTGAACCTGCTGCTGGGCAATTTTATTTTGCAAGATCAGCAGCGTTTCATTAATTCTGTCACGCAGTTTAATCGGACTTAAATTGAAGTCTGATTTAGCCATTAGACTACGCAGTTTGTTCACTATTTGCGCGGCTTTTTGCATGGGTTCTTTAACCAGATTGAGTCGGTCTAAAGTTTCAGCCGGCAATTTTTTTTGTTTGGTCAATAGGTTGGATAGGTTTTGCAAGGCAAAGCCGGCAGAGGTGAGCGGTTGGGATATTTCATGGATGACCGATGAGCCATAACCGCCTATGTCTGAGAAGGCTTTTGTGCGTGCGTACTGGCTGATCAGCGCTTCTTTTTTCTCGAGCGTGCTGACCAGTTTTTTGTTTTCGTTTAAGCTTTCTTTGCGTTTCCTGTCGACCTTTTCCAGTACCACCCCCACGTAACCTAAATTGGTGTAGACCACCGTTGAAAAGGAGATAAGCACCATGGTGATATTGATCGCGCTGGAACTCAGTATCAATACGTCTTCACCGCTAATAGCAACGCTTAGCGCTTTAATCGCCACGATACAGGCATAGCTAAAGTAGTTGTAAATCAGCACCCGTATGACTTTAGACTGGTGTATTTTTTCAAACACCCAAGCGCTGTGGGTGATGACCAAGAGTTCCATGACATAGATGGGTAGGAGGTAAGCGTTCCTTGCTTGGTCTACGCCAAATTGCCGCCAAATCAGTTCGTAAATCAATATAAATAGGGCGGTAAATAGACCAATTTGCTGATAGCTCAAGGCCTGTTTGCAATCTATTTTTAAGGATTGAATTCTAAGCAGTACGCCCAAAAATAATAAAGCGTTAGGCAAGCTGTAGGTGATGGAAATGTTGAGGTTCGTGGAGTCGCCCCTGATGGCGACAGCCGTAAAGCCAAGGCCAGTGAGGACGCCGCCTATACACCATAACAACACCGCTTGGTTGCGGTGTTCTTTCAAAAAAAGATAGACCGAGGTGGGCAATAAAAAATACATCAAGCCCACCACCATGGACGCGGTAGGGACATCAAAATGCATGGCTAGGTGCTTTATTCATAGGAGTGAAGTCATTTTTTATACCGACAGTGTAGCGCAAGATTTAAGCGATTATTTATTGCGCAGTGTATCGCTAATAAAAATCACCAACCATCCCCAATTGGGGGTGTGTTAAGTATTAATTTTGATTGAAAATCACGCACATAGATAATTTCAAGGAATTGCATTAAATGGGCAGCAATCGTTTTAAGCTGGTGCCGCTGTTAGAGATGGATGAGGCTAGGCTGGTTGCATTGTATGTCGATAAGTTGGCAGGCTTGACTAAAAAGCAGCGCGCGGTTTTTGATTTGTTGAGTAACGGTATGTTGGTTAAGGACATCGCTAAACACCTGGGTGTGGCGGACATTACTGTGTCAGTTGCTAAGGCGACCATCATGAAAAAGCTAGACGCCACCTCATTGCAAGAGTTAACTGCTATTAAAAAATGCAGTAGCTGTCGCTACGTCAAACCGCATCTGTGATCATAAATCCCATTATTAATTAGCGCTTAGGCCTCCCCAATTGGGGCTAGGTGAAGGGTTTTGCTTTATGCATAATTGCGCCAAGGCTGGCACTCCAAGCCGATTTCACTAAAAAAGGAAATGAAAATGACACGTTCTATTTTACTTGCGGTATTGTTGGCACTGACTTTAGGTGCTTGTTCTAAAGAAGAAGTAGCAGCGCCTGCAGCAGACGTAGCAACACCTGCGGCTGAAGCAGCACCAGCTGAAGCGGCTCCTGCGGCAGAAGCGGCGCCAGCCGAAGCTGCTAAGTAGTTAAGTAATCAGCAAAAAAGCCAAGGTATTGATTTGAGCGCTTAGACTAAGTGGCCCTGCCACTAACTTAAGGTATCAATTCATGCCCTTGGCTATTTAAATGCCCCAGTTAACAGAATCCCGTTGGCAATTGCTCAGTGCAAGCCCTGCGACTGAATGCTTCACTGTGTTCGACAGCTTGGCCAGAAAGAATCGCACCTACTACGTGCCGTATTTAGATCGCGTGGAAGTCAGTGACTGCATGGCGTATGTCTACACCAACAATGCCAAAATCATGCAGCTTAATTTATTAACGTCTGCCCGCAGCCTAGTACTGGCTGCCTAGTTTAGCCAGCGTAATCTATGATCAAAGGCGCGTGATCGCTAAAGCGCTGTTCTTTGTATATGCTGGCCAGCTTTGCTTTGGCAGCCGTGGCGGGTGTAGCGATTTGGTAGTCTATGCGCCAACCCACATTTTTAGCCCAGGCTTGGCCGCGGTTACTCCACCAGGTGTAGCACTCGTCGGTGGTCTCTGGGTGTAGTGTGCGGTAAACATCGACCCAACCCACTTGATCAAACAGCGTGCTTAACCAAGCCCGTTCCTCCGGTAAAAAGCCGGAATTCTTTTTATTGCCTTTGTAATTCTTCAGATCCACTTCTTTGTGGGCGATATTCCAATCGCCGCAAATGAGCACTTCGCGACCGCTGTTGATCAAGGCTTGCATGTGCAGCATGAAGCGCGCCATCACACTAAATTTAAATGCTTGCCGTTCTTCGCCACTGGACCCCGATGGCAAATACAGCGACACCACGCTTAAATTGCCAAATTGACATTCGATGTAGCGGCCTTCGCTGTCTATGTCGGCCACATCTTGATTGCTGCCGGCCAAACCGATGATGACGGCATCCGGTTTAGTTTTTGAGTAAATACCGACGCCGCTGTAGCCTTTTTTCTCGGCGTAATGGAAATGCCCGTAATAGCCATCTGGATTGAGCATTTCGGGCGACATATCCTCGGCTTGCGCTTTAAGTTCTTGTAAGCAAACGATGTCGGCTGCTTGGGTTTTTAACCAAGCGAGCACACCTTTATTTGTGGCAGAGCGTATGCCGTTTAGGTTTAGCGATATAATCTTCAAAACTTCATCCTTAAAGTGACACGATTTCAACGACCATGACAGTGAACCTAACCCAAAGCGGCCAGTCGGCCGAGGCATCAGCATCCGTAAGCCATGATTTTATCGCATTTGCCCTAGAAAAAGAGGTGTTGCGTTTTGGTGAATTTAAAACCAAAGCCGGCCGTCTTAGCCCGTATTTTTTCAATGCCGGCTTGTTTAACGATGGCGTCAGTTTGATGAAGCTGGGCGAGTTTTATGCCGCTGCTATTGAAGAATCTGGCATAGATTTTGATATGTTGTTTGGCCCGGCATATAAAGGCATCACCCTGGCGGCCAGCATTGCGATTGCTTTTGCTAGAAAAGGTCGCAATTTGCCGTATGCCTATAACCGTAAAGAAGCCAAGGATCACGGCGAAGGCGGCACCATTGTTGGTAGCCCATTGCAAGGCCGGGTGTTGATTATTGATGACGTGATTTCGGCCGGCACCTCGGTGCGTGAATCGGTTGCCCTGATTGCGGCAAGTGGTGCCACGGCTTGTGGTGTGGCCATCGCCATCGACAGGCAGGAAAAAGGCTTAGGGGAGTTGTCGGCCGTGCAAGAAGTGATTGCCCATAACCGTATCCCAGTCTGCGCGATTGCCAACCTCAGTGATTTGATGGCGTTTTTGGCTGGCCAGCAAAATTTAGCCAGCCACTTGCACGCGGTCAGTGCCTATAGGCAACAATACGGGGTCAGTTAAGCCTGTAGTTTTTTCTTCAGTAGGTCGTTGACCTGTGCCGGGTTGGCTTTGCCTTTAGAGGCTTTCATGGCTTGACCCACTAGCGCGTTGAAGGCCTTTTCTTTTCCTGCTTTAAATTCTTCCACCATGGCGGCATTGGCAGCCAGCACCTCGTCTATGATGGCTTCTATGGCGCCGCTGTCGGATTCTTGTTTCAAGCCTTTGGCGGCAATAATCGCATCCACTTCGCCTTCGCCCTGCCACATCGCTTCAAATACTTGCTTAGCGGCGTTGTTTGAAATGGTGCCATCGCTGATGCGTTTAAGTAACTGTGCTAATTGCTCGGCACTGATAGGGCTGTTGCTGATGCTTTTATCTTCGCTGTTTAACTTAGCACTCAAGCTGCCCATGACCCAGTTGGCAGTTTGCTTGGCTTCCGCGCCGGCGCTGATGGTGGCAATAAAGTAATCGGCCAAGTCGCGTGAACTGGTTAGGCTGCTGGCGTCGTAGCTGGATAAGCCATGCTGTGCTTCTAAGCGCGCTTTCATGGCGGCTGGCAATTCTGGCATGTCCGCACTGACCCGTGCTTTATCCGCTTCCGTGATGACTAAAGGCAACAAGTCTGGGTCGGGGAAGTAGCGGTAGTCGTTGGCTTCTTCTTTGCTGCGCATGGACCGTGTTTCACCGGTATCGGGGTTGAACAACACGGTGGCCTGTTGGATTTTTCCGCCGTCTTCCAATGTTTCAATTTGCCAACGGGTTTCGTATTCGATGGCTTGCGTCATGAATTTAAACGAGTTGAGGTTTTTAATCTCGCGGCGCGTGCCTAGTTTGTCTGAGCCTTTAGGGCGTACCGATACATTGACATCGCAGCGGAAGCTGCCTTCTTGCATATTGCCGTCGCAGATGCCTATCCATTGCACCAACTCATGCAGTTTTTTGGCATAGGCCACGGCCTCGGCGGCCGAGCGCATGTCCGGTTCGGTGACAATTTCTAATAAGGGCGTACCGGCTCGGTTTAAGTCTATGCCGCTCATGCCTTCCACGGCGCCGTGCACGGATTTTCCTGCATCTTCTTCTAGGTGAGCGCGGGTAATGTTGACTACTTTTTCATAGGCAGCTTGCTTGCCTGTGGCAGGCACTTGTATGGTGATGGCGCCTTTGCCTACCACCGGCAATTCGAATTGACTGATTTGGTAGCCCTTGGGTAAGTCCGGATAAAAATAATTTTTACGGGCAAACACCGAGCGCGGTGCAATGTGGGCATTAATGGCTAGGCCAAATTTGATCGCACAATGCACGGCCTGTTTGTTTAACACCGGCAACACGCCAGGCAAGGCCAAGCTCACTTCGCAGGCTTGGGTGTTAGGCTCGGCGCCGTATTTAACCGATGCGCCAGAAAAAATCTTGCTGTTTGTTTGCAGTTGGGTGTGTGTTTCCAACCCAATAACGACTTCCCATTCCATTATGCATTTCCTTCAGGCAAGCTTGGTGCTTGATTGTGCCAATCGGTAACTTGTTGGTATTGATGGGCCACATTTAGCATGCGCGCTTCATCAAAATAATTGCCTATAATTTGCAGGCCCACCGGCAACGCTTTGCCATCCTCGCTGGTGGCAAAACCAGCCGGCACACTCATGCCAGGCAGGCCGGCCAAGTTGGTTGAGATGGTGTAAATGTCTTGTAAATACATGGCCACCGGATCGTCCACTTTCTCACCGGCTTTAAAGGCGGTGGATGGCGCAGCTGGGCCCATGATGACGTCACATTGTTTAAACGCCTCGACAAAATCTTGCGCAATTAAGCGGCGAATTTGTTGGGCTTTTAAATAGTAGGCATCGTAATAGCCAGCACTTAAAACATAAGTGCCAATTAAGATGCGGCGTTTGACTTCAGCACCAAAGCCTTCGGCGCGGCTCTTGCAATACATGTCCATTAGGTCGGTGTATGTGTTCGCTCTATGGCCATAGCGCACGCCATCGTAGCGCGACAAATTGCTCGAGGCTTCGGCTGGGGCAAGCACGTAGTAAACCGGGATGGATAGGCCGGTATTCGGTAGAGAAATGTCGATAATTTCTGCGCCCAGTTTTTTGTATTCGGCGATGGCGCTTTCTATTACTTTGCCCACATCGGCGCTTAAGCCCTCGGCAAAAAACTCTTTAGGCAAGCCTATTTTTAAGCCGGCCAATGGTTTGTTTAAATCGCGGCAGTAGTCTTCTTTTGCGCGGTCTAAGCTGGTGGAATCGCGTTCGTCAAAACCGGCCATGACGTTCATCATCAATGCGCAATCTTCGGCACTTTTGGCCATCGGCCCTGCTTGGTCTAAGGAGGATGCGAAAGCAATCATACCGAAGCGTGACACCACACCGTAGGTCGGTTTTAAGCCGGTAAAGCCACACAAGGAGGCCGGTTGGCGTATCGATCCGCCGGTGTCGGTGCCGGTGGCGGCGGCACACAATCTGGCGGCTACCGCAGCGGCGCTGCCGCCACTGCTACCACCAGGCACGCGATCGAAACTCCACGGGTTTTTCACCCCGCCAAAATAGCTGGTTTCATTGGATGAGCCCATGGCAAATTCATCCATATTGGTTTTGCCTAAGTTGACCGCGCCAACGGCATCAAATTGGCTGATTACGTGGGCATCGTAGGGCGCAACAAAGTTGGCCAGCATTTTAGAGCCGCAAGTGGTTGGCCAGCCTTTGGCGCAAAAAATATCTTTTTGCGCAATCGGAATGCCGGTCAGAGGTGCTGCCGTGCCGGCCGCAATGCGGGCATCGGCGGCCTTTGCTTGCGCCAAGCTTTTGCCTTCATCTAAGGCGATGAAAGCATTGATGCTGGGGTTGTGTCGCTGAATGCGCGCCAAAAAGGCTTGCGTTAGCTCCACGCTGGAAATTTGTTTGCTTTGCAATAATTCGGCATAGCCTTTCAGGCTGCCGTTGCTTAATTCGTTATTGGCCATGATTATTCGATTACTTTAGGAACAAGGTATAAGCCACCTGCTACGGCGAGCTCTTGGGAGCCATTACCTAAAATCGGTGCATTTTTTTGAAATTCATCGCGTAGGTTGGTTTTGCTGACGACATCATCGCGTAAGCGTTGGCTGACGTCTTGCGCGTGTGACATGGGTTCTATGCCGCTGGTGTCAACCGCTTGCATTTGTTCAATTAAAGCCAATATGCCGCTTAGTTTGCTTAAGGTGGCGTTGGCATCATTTTCGTTGATTTCTATACGGGCCAAATGCGCCACTTTTTTGATGTCTTCTATGCTTAATGCCATGCTTCAATTATCCAAAATTTTTAATGGCGCCACGGCTATCGGCGCCTCAGTTTATGGTTTTATGACGGGGTTTATGTGTTGCATAGTGCTAAAACCGTAGCCAGCTATATTAGCAAATGCTAAGCGCGACTATATATCGGCGCCTATTTGCAATTAAGTTACCATTGCATCTTAATTTTCAACACGATATGCGGTATTATACCTTGATTTTACGGGCGCCTAAATCGCGCTTTTATTCGGTTGGCGTGGCAAGTGCCATTTTGCATCAAAGCACAGGAAAAACAAAATGTTTGGTTTTTTAACTAGTTACTTTTCAAACGACTTGGCGATCGACTTGGGTACCGCCAATACGCTCATATACTCACGCGGCAAAGGTATCGTGTTAGACGAACCGTCCGTGGTGGCGATACGCCTTGATGGCGGTCCGGGCGGTAAAAAAATCTTACTGGCCGTGGGTGCAGAAGCCAAAGGCATGTTGGGTCGTTCACCGTCCAATATTCAAGCCATACGCCCGATGAAAGACGGCGTGATCGCTGACTTCACCATCACCGAGCAAATGCTGAAATACTTCATCCGCCGCGTGCACGATGCACGTTGGTTTTCACCCAGCCCACGCATCATTATTTGCGTGCCGGTGGGCTCTACCCAAGTGGAGCGTCGAGCGATTAAAGAGTCAGCTGAACGCGCTGGCGCAAAACAGGTATTTTTAATTGAAGAGCCTATGGCCGCAGCGATTGGTGCCGGCATGCCGGTATCAGAAGCCACCGGTTCCATGGTGGTGGACATTGGTGGCGGCACCACGGAAGTCGGCGTGATTTCATTAGGCGGTATCGTTTACGCGAAATCAGAGCGTGTGGGCGGGGATAAATTCGATCAAGCCATTATTGATTACATACGCCGCAATTACGGCATGCAAATTTCTGAGCCAACGGCAGAAGCCATCAAGAAAAAAATTGGTTCGGCTTTCCCTGGCTCTACCGTGTTGGAAATGGAAGTGACCGGCCGTAATTTAGCCGAAGGTTTGCCTCGTAAATTCACCATTTCCAGCAACGAGATTTTAGAAGCGTTGACTGAGCCACTTAACGCCATCGTGGGTGCAGTAAAATCGGCCTTAGAGCAAACCCCACCTGAATTGGGTGCGGACATTGCCGAAAAAGGCATGGTGTTAACCGGCGGTGGTGCATTGTTGCGTGACCTAGACAGGTTGTTGGTAGAGGAAACCGGTTTGCCGGTGATTGTTGCAGAAGATCCATTGACTTGCGTTGCCCGTGGTTGCGGTCGTGCTTTGGAAGAAATTGATAAATTAGGCAATATCTTCGCTTACGAGTAAGGCCTAGTGACTAAGCCGACCTAAGCCGGTTTAGGTTTTTAGCAGCACCCAGTTAGTCCAGTATAGGCCGCCTAGACGGCCTATACTTTTACTAAAAATAGCGAGACCCACAACAGCTAACACTAATGGCGCGCCATTTATACAATAAGATAGAACAACAACAAGCCCCGGCATTCTTTGTGCGTGGCCCTAGTCCGCTTGCCCGTTTAGCATTTTTCTCCGTTTTATCCTTGGCCTTGATGGCCTCCGACAGTCGCTGGCAATACTCGCTTAGCATGCGACAAAGTTTGCAAACGCTGTTGCACCCTTTGCAGTTATTAGCCAATGCCCCCACGCAAATCTACCGCAATACCGCCGAATATTTTTCTACGCACGATCGCTTGCTCAATGAAAATCAGCAGTTTAAGAAGCGCGACTTAGTCCAAGCCATTGCCTTGCAAAAACTCAATTTATTGGCGGTCGAGAATGCCCATCTGCGTCAATTATTAGGCGCGCAAAGCGTGCTTAAAGAAAGCAGCGTGGTTGGCGAAATTATGCACGTGGGGCGCGACCCCTTTACCAAGAAAGTACTGATTAATCGCGGCCAAAATCATAAAATTTTGCCGGGCATGGCGGTGGTTGATGCGGCAGGTGTAATAGGTCAAGTCACGCGTGTCTACCCATTAAGCAGCGAGGTGACTTTGATCACGGACACTTCTTTAGCCAGGCCCGTGCAAATAGAGCGCAACGGTTTGCGAGCCATTGCCTTTGGTCATGGGCGTGATAACACCGTGGATTTACCGTATTTGCCGGCCAATGTGGACATTAAGCGTGGCGACAAATTAGTTACCTCGGGCATCGATGGCGTGTACCCGGCCGGCTTGGCGGTGGCAACGGTTAAACAAATCGTCAGTAGCGCAGATACCCCCTTCGCACGCATTGTTTGTCTGCCATTGGCTGGGGTGGAGAGCCATAGGCAGGTGCTGGTGGTCAGTAAGCCGCATGTGGTCGGCACGGAATCGCCCAGCTTAATCCAGCCAGTAAAGCTGGGTTTGACGCAGCCATTGCCGGCGGAGAAAAAGCAAGCTAGGCCTAATAAGCCGCTTAAGTTGAGTGAGACTCATGCCCGCTAATAAATTAAAAACCTTGTATTTTTCCGTGCTACTGGCCTTCATGAGCCTACTCTTGCCGTGGTCGCAAGCCGCCTTAGTGTTGCGCCCGGATTTTATGTTGCTGGTGCTGATTTTTTGGTTGATACGTGCGCCCAATCTTTGCAATGTGGGTACGGCTTGGATGCTAGGCTTGCTGGTCGATTTGGCGGCAGGCATGGTGTTCGGTCAATACGCACTGGCCTACACGGTCACGGCTTTTTTTGCCGTGACCTACCAACGCCGCTTGGTTTTGTTTACCGGCATGCAGCAATTGCTTTATGTCTTTTCTTTATTGCTGGTTTCGCAACTCATGTTGCTTATGATCCAAACCTTTGCCGGTTGGCAGTTTACTGGTTGGTTTTATTTCCTTCCTAGCCTGAGCGGCGTGTTGCTGTGGTGGGTGGCGATGGGCTTAGGCTTAAATACAGGCGGTCGCGGTCGTGCCAATTAAGTTTTTTTTAGTCTGCTGGAGCTTAATGCCTAGCCAATTGCTGGATGCTTAAGCGTGGTTAGGGAAGTTAAAAATCCGCAACACGAGCAGTATTACTTTAGGCTGCGTTTGGGATTCACCGCTCTTTTTGTGATGGGCTTGTTTGCTTTATTGGCCTTACGCTTTATTTACCTGCAAATTAGCCAATACACCCATTACCAAACCTTGGCCGAAAATAATCGCATTTCCATGGTGCCTATCGTGCCTAACCGCGGCTTAATTTTGGATAAAAATGGCGTGGTGCTGGCGCATAATTTTTTCGTCTACACCCTAGAAATTACCCCTTCAAAAGCCGGTGACTTAAAAACCACCATAGCCGAGCTGGGCAAATTACTGGAAATCAGCAAAGCCGACATTAAGCGTTTTGCTAAATTGAAAAGTGAAAGTCGCAATTTTGAAAGCATCCCCATACGCACGCACCTTAATGAAATTGAAGCCGCCCATTTTGCGGTAAACCATTACCGATTTCCTGGGGTGGCGATTAAATCCCGTTTGTATCGCCATTACCCCATGGGTAAGTTTGCGGCACACATGATAGGGTACATAGGGCGCATCAATAGCAAAGATTTAATCAGCCTAGAAAAATCCGGCGACTTGTCTAATTACAAGGGCTCCTACCACATAGGCAAAAGTGGCGTGGAACAATTCTACGAGGCGCAGTTGCATGGTCAGACCGGCTTTGAGCAGGTGGAAACCGATGCCGATGGCCATGCCGTTCGGGTCATCGCCAGATCGGCGCCGGTGCCGGGGACCAATCTGGTGCTGTCTGTGGACAGTAAATTGCAGGAAATTGCCGAGACCGCATTCGGCGATCGACGCGGGGCTTTGGTGGCGATTAATCCTAAAACTGGGGCGGTATTGAGCTACGTCAGTCAGCCTGGTTTCGATCCCAATTTGTTTGTGGACGGCATTGATGTGGACAATTGGACCTTCCTCAATGAGTCGCTGGACAAACCCTTGGTCAACCGGCCTATACGCGGTATCTACCCGCCAGGCTCGACTTTTAAGCCTTTTGTGGCGATGGCCGGCTTGGAGCACGCTAAACGTCTGCCACCCTACAGCATACAAGACCCCGGCTTTTATTCATTAGCCAATAGCCGCCATCGTTACCGTGACTGGAAGCCAGACGGTCATGGCTTGGTGGATATGCAAAAAGCCATTACCGTTTCATGCGATACATTTTTTTATGGATTAGCGATGGATTTGGGCATAGAAAGGCTCACCGGTTTTGTTCGTCATTTTGGTTTCGGTAGCAAATCGGGCATCGATATACGCGGTGAAAATGCCGGCTTATTGCCTACCCCAGCTTGGAAAATGCGCCGCTTTAAACAGCCTTGGTACCAAGGTGAAACAGTCATCGTCGGCATAGGTCAGGGTTACACTTTGGTGACGCCCATGCAATTGGCTCAAGCCACCGCGACCTTGGCCAACGACGGCGTGGCCATGCGCCCACACACGGTGGTGGCCATGCAATCCCCCGCTACGGGTCGCACCATGAATATCACCCCAGTGGTGCAAGACCGGCTAGCCCTAAAAGCCGAAAATATTGCCATCGTTAAACGCGGCATGATGGATGTTACTTTGCCAGGGGGAACGGCGGCCAGCGTTGGGGCAAATGCGCCGTACAGCATTGCCGCAAAAACCGGTACGGCACAGGTCATAGGCATCAAACAAAATGCCAAATACGACAGCAATAGCATCAATGAGCGGCACCGCGACCATGCCTTGTTTATTGCCTATGCGCCGGCAGACAACCCCACTATCGCCTTGGCGGTGATCGTGGAAAACGGCGGCCATGGGGGCTCAGCGGCTGGGCCCATCGCCAGAAAAGTCATGGATTATTATTTGCTGGGTAAGTCGCCAAACGAGCCGACGCCTAAGCTGACACAGGCTCAGCCAATAAAGCCCAGCCTTAACAATCAACATGAGAGCACGCAGGATGAATAAATTCTTAAAGCCTTTGTTCGCGCATCTCGATTCGTTTTTGATGGCGAGCTTGTTTTTTACACTGATGGTGGGTTTGTTTGTTTTGTACAGTGCGTCGGGGCAGGATTTTTCCAAGGTCTACGATCAAACAGTGAATATTGTATTGGCCTTCAGTGTCATGTGGTTGGCTGCCAACATTGCGCCGCACCAACTCGAACGCATAGCCATGCCGCTGTATGTATTGGGTGTGCTGTTATTGGTGGCTGTCGAATTGGTGGGCTCGACCAGCCATGGTGCGCAGCGTTGGCTTAATTTAGGCATCACTAAAATACAACCATCCGAGATCATGCGCATAGCCATGCCCATGATGTTGGCTTGGTATTTTACTAAATTGGAAAGCCGGCCCAGCGCTATGCATTTTGCTCAAGCCGGTTTGTTGCTGTTGGTGCCAGTGGCCTTGGTCATGAAGCAACCGGATTTAGGCACGGCTTTATTGATCACGGCTGCCGGTTTTTATGTGTTGTTTTTAGCCGGCTTAAGCTGGAAATTATTGTTGGGTAGTGCCCTCAGTTTGGCCATCGCTGCACCATTTTTGTGGACCATGTTGCATGATTACCAGCGCCGCCGGATAGAAATTTTATTCGATCCCAGTCAAGATCCGCTCGGTTCTGGCTACCATACCATACAGGCCATGATAGCCATAGGCTCAGGCGGCTTTGCCGGTAAAGGCTGGTTAAATGGCACACAAGCCCAGCTGGATTTCATCCCGGAACGGACCACCGATTTTATTTTCGCCGTGTTCAGTGAAGAGTTTGGTCTGTTGGGGAATTTGTTATTATTGGGCTTGTTTAGTTTGATCGTTTTACGCGGCTTGGTCATAGCATCGAATGCTAAAAGTACCTTTGGGCGTTTATTGGCCGGCAGCATAGCCCTGACTTTTTTCACCTATGCCTTCGTTAACATGGGCATGGTCAGTGGTATTTTGCCTGTGGTTGGGGTGCCTTTGCCGCTGATCAGTTATGGCGGTACGTCCATGGTCATGTTGTGCTTGAGTTTAGGTATATTGATGAGTATTGCCACCCATAAAAACGTGGTGGCCACTTAATTGTTTCTTACCCTTTTTAAATCGCTATGACCATGAAAACACCCATCCTATTGTTGAGTTTAATGCTGTTAACGGCTTGTGCGGATTTCTCTTTAAATAGCCCGGTCGGGAGCTCGGCGCCGATTAAAAATGATAAGCCCAGCAGTGTAGAAACGGCCGCCGCTAAACCCGGCGCCGGTGCGTATTATCTAGACGACGGCCCTGGGGACAATGCCCCAGCCAATTTGGACAGCGTGCCTAGCGCGACCTTAAAAGTAGAACAGCCCTTGCCACGGGCGAATAAGCCTTACATGGCCTTAGGCCAAGCCTACACGCCCATGACTGGCTATGCGCCGTATAAAAAACAAGGCGTGGCCTCGTGGTATGGCAAGCGCTACCACGGCAAAAAAACCTCCACCGGCGAAATTTACGATATGTATGCCATGTCCGCCGCGCACACCACCTTGCCCATCCCCAGTTATGCCAAAGTGACCAATCCGGCCAATGGCCGCTCTGTCATCGTGCGGATTAACGATAGGGGGCCGTTTAAACGCGACCGTCTGATTGATTTGTCCTATGTGGCGGCTTACCAGCTGCGCTTGGTGAATCATGGCAGTGGCTTGGTGGAAGTGGAAGCCATTGATACCAGCCCAACGGCCATGCAAACTACGCTGCCCCAGCCCAGCCCAGTAAGCCCTGCCCCTGCTGAGCAAGACGGGGTAGTCATACAGGCCTTGCCTAGCGAGGCTAGCAGCGTGAGTAAAGCGGTGCTGACCGAAACGCCAGCCGTGCCCGGCGTGTATTTACAATTAGGGGCGTTTAAGAACGAAGCCAACGGTTTGTCCTTACAGAAAAAAATTCAAGATTCCGGTCTGCTGGAAAACCCAGACGCGGCTAAGGTGTATAATGATGGCCTCTACCGTGTGCGTCTAGGCCCTTATGCCAGTAAGGTGGAAGCGGAAACTATGGCCGCTAAACTTCGCCAACAATTAAACATGACCGCCATACTCATTAACTAACCATAGCATTCCTAACAAGATAACGACCATGACATCCAAGCTATTAAAAATTTGTACTTTTGTATTTACTTTGAGCGCACTTGTGCTGAGTTCTGCGGTGCAAGCCGCCGCTGCACAAATTCCACCAGCACCGGATTTGGCGGTGAACGCGTATTTATTAAAGGATTTCAACAGTGGCCATGTGTTGGCGGCTAAAAATAACAGTGCGCGCATAGAGCCGGCTTCTTTGACTAAAATCATGACGGCCTATTTGACCTTTAAAGCGCTAAAAAGTAAGCATTTGTCATTGACGCAAAACCTTGCCGTTAGCGAAATAGCATGGAAAGTGGAAGGCTCCAAAATGTTTATTGAGCCTAACCGTCCTGTGACCGTGGACGAATTGTTGCATGGCATGATCATACAGTCGGGCAACGATGCATCGATTGCGCTGGCTGAAGGCATAGCCAGTTCAGAAGTTCAATTCGCTGACATGATGAATCAAGAAGCGCTGCGTTTGGGCATGAAAAACACCCATTACATGAACGCGACCGGTTTGCCTGATGCGCAGCATTACACCACGGCCGACGATTTGGCCATCTTGGCCACGGCCTTAATCCACGATTTCCCCGAGCAATACCAGCGCTTGTATTCCGTTAAAGAATACAGCTATAACAACATTACCCAGCCTAACCGTAACCGCTTGTTATGGGCGGATGCCAGCGTCGATGGCATGAAAACTGGCCACACGGAATCGGCCGGTTACTGCTTAATTTCCTCAGCAAAACGTGATGGCATGCGTCGTATTTCTGTGGTGCTTGGTGCTGCCAGTGACGCCGCTCGTGCCGCCGAGAGTCAAAAATTATTGAATTACGGTTTCCAGTTTTTTGATTCTAAATTGCTCTACAAACAAGGCCAGGCAATTAAATCCTTGCGCGTATGGAAGGGCAAAGAAAACCAAGTGAACCTAACGGTGGCTGAAGATTTGTACGTGACGGTGGCTAAAGGCGATCACGCGCAGATGAAAGCGCAAGTGACCAGCCAAGATCGATTGATTGCACCGATTGCTAAAGGTCAAGTCATAGGCCGCGTGCAATTTACCTTGAACGGCAAAGTCGTGTCTGAGCGTAATTTAGTCGCGGCAAACAGCATAGCAGCGGCCGGTATCTTTGGTCGTATTTGGGACAGTATCTTATTGCTGGTGCAATAAGATAAGCCGCTAGAAAACCAGCATTATGGCTGACATAGACAACAGCAAGCCGGCGCTCATTGATTTCCCCTGCGACTTTCCGATTAAAGTCATGGGTGAAATGCAAGACGGCTTTGCTGAGACCATCACCGGTCTGATTCAGACCGTGCAACCCTTATTTAATGCAAGCAAAATAGAAATGCGTGCCAGCTCCGGTGGCAAATACATCAGCCTAACTTGCCATGTGCAGGTGGCATCGCAAGATCAATTGGACGCGGTTTACCGTTTAATCAGCGCCCACCCACTGGTTAAATTTTCACTTTAAAACGATCACGTTGCAAAACGCCGCAGCCATCTCTGCCAGTGTATTCGCCCCGCCGATCTTGCTTAGGCAGTTAGGCCGTACCGATTTTGCCAAAACCTGGCAGGCCATGCAGCAATTTAACAGCGAGCGCACCGATGCTACGGTCGATGAGCTTTGGGTCACCGAGCATTTTCCGGTCTACACGCTAGGACTTAACCGCCAAGGCGTGCGTTTACCGGTCGCCACGGACATTCCTTTGGTGTTGACGGATAGGGGTGGCAAAATAACTTACCACGGCCCGGGTCAGCTCATTCTCTACCCACTTTTGGATTTGAAGCGGCATGGATTGAGTGTGCGTCAATTGGTCAGCCTATTGGAAAACAGCGTGATTGCCTGGCTGGCTAAACACGGCGTCACGGCTCAGGCTAAAGCCAGTGCCCCTGGGGTGTATGTGCAAGAGGCTAAAATTGCTGCCTTGGGCCTACGCATAAAAAACAACGGCAGTTACCACGGCTTAAGTGTGAATGTGGCCATGGATTTGACGCCATTTGCCGCGATAGACCCGTGCGGCTACGTGGGCATGCCAGTGACGCAGACCCAAGACTTAGGAATGCAGCTTAACTTGCAACAAGCTGCCGATGAATTAACGGCTGAGCTGCTCAGCCAATTAGCCCATGGAACAGTGCATGACTGAATCTACCCTACCGAAAGCGAAAATTGCCGGCGTAAAAGAAAGGGATGCTGCCAAAACCTCACGCATCCCGATTAAAATTATTCCGCAGCCGGTGCAGCGTAAGCCCGACTGGATACGCATGAAAATGCCGGATTCGGTCCGCTATCAAGAAATAAAAAAAATACTGCGCGACAACCAATTGCACACCGTTTGCGAAGAGGCGAGTTGCCCCAATATCGGTGAATGCTTTAGTGGAGGCACCGCCACTTTCATGATTTTAGGCGACATCTGCACGCGCCGTTGTCCATTTTGTGATATCGCCCACGGCAAGCCCTTGCCCCCTGATGTCAACGAGCCAGAAAATTTGGCTCGCACCATAGCCCAAATGCGCCTCAATTACGTGGTCATTACTTCGGTTGACCGCGACGATCTAAAAGACGGTGGGGCACAGCATTTTGTCGATTGCATACGCGCGGTACGAGCACACTCACCGGCCATTAAAATCGAGATTTTGGTGCCGGATTTCCGTGGCCGTTTGGACGTGGCGATGGCCATACTTAATCAAGCACCGCCGGACATCATGAATCATAATCTGGAGACCGTGCCACGTTTGTATAAGCAAGCCAGACCCGGCTCGGATTACCATCATTCCTTAAATTTGCTGAAGGTGTTTGCTCGGATGTACCCAAACATACCAAGCAAATCCGGTTTGATGTTGGGCTTGGGGGAAACCGACGAAGAAATTCTGGCCGTCATGCAAGATTTGCGTGATCATCAGGTGAGCATGCTGACCTTGGGTCAGTATTTGCAACCCAGCGTGCACCATTTGCCTGTCATGCGTTACGTAGAGCCGGCCATTTTTGAACAATTAAAACAAAAAGCACAAGCCATGGGCTTTAATAACACCGCCAGTGGCCCCATGGTAAGAAGCAGTTACCATGCCGATGTGCAGGCACAATTGGCTTAGCCACGGTTTAGGGTATATTTGCATAAAACGGAATTGAGCTCATTATGGTCCCACATCTAACTACGGCGCTGAACGGCCCGCTCTTATCACTTGAAAAAAGCATGCTGGACGCCATGCCGAAAATAGAACATTGGTTTCGTTGCCAATGGCTAGAGTACAGCTCACCTTTTTATGCCAGCGTGGATTTGCGCAACGCTGGATTCAAGTTGGCGCCGGTGGACACCAATTTATTCCCGGGTGGGTTCAATAATCTGAACCGGGATTTTCTGCCATTAAGCGTGCAAGCGGCCATGGTGGCGGTGGAGAAAGTCTGCCCAGAAGCGCACCGTTTATTGATCATTCCGGAAAATCACACACGCAATACTTACTATTTGCGTAATGTGGTGGAGCTGGTGCACATCATGAAACAAGCCGGCCTGGACGTGCGAGTTGGATCCATTTCGCCAGAGATTACCGAGCCGACCACGCTGGAAACGCACGACGGTCAATTGTTGTTATTGGAGCCGGTGGTGCGGGTAGGCAACCGCATTAAGCTAATCAACCCGGATTTAGGCGATTTTGATAGCTGTGCGGTTTTACTCAATAACGATTTGTCCGGCGGCATCCCCGACATCCTTAAAAACCTAGAGCAAAATTTAATACCACCCTTGCACGCCGGTTGGAGCACACGCCGCAAATCACAGCATTTCACTGCCTACAATAAAGTGGCCAGTGAGTTTGCTGCGCTGCTTGGCATTGATGAGTGGTTGATCAATCCCTACTTTGAAACCTGTGGCGAAATCGATTTTAATGCGCGTACCGGTGAAGATTGCTTGGCGTTTAAAGTCGGTCAATTGCTGGAAAAAATTAAACTTAAATATGCCCAATACGGCGTCACGCAAACACCGTTTGTGATTGTTAAAGCCGATGCCGGCACCTACGGCATGGGCATAATGACGGTAAAGTCGCCGGATGAAGTACGCGATTTAAACCGTAAAACCCGTAATAAAATGGCGGTGGTGAAAGACGGCTTGCAGGTATCGGAAGTGATCATACAAGAGGGCGTGTACACCTTCGAAAGCATAGACAATGCGGTGGCGGAACCGGTGGTGTACATGATGGACCATTTTGTCATCGGCGGCTTTTACCGCGTGCATACTGGCCGTGGCGTGGATGAAAACCTCAATGCCCCCGGCTCGCAATTTGTGCCTTTGGCTTTTGAAAAAAGCTGCACCATGCCAGATTGTGCCGATAGCCCAGACGCGGCCCCCAACCGTTTTTATGCCTACGGCGTGGTGGCCCGCTTAGCACTGTTGGCGGCCGCCATAGAGTTGCAAGAACAAGACCCCATGCATCATTAAAGGCCAGGTCCACCATGAAGCTATTGTTTATATTGGATCCGCTGGATCAGTTAAAACCTGCTAAGGACAGCAGTTTGGCCATCATGCGTGTAGCGGCTGATCGCGGCCATGCCTTGTTTGTTAGCTTGCAACACGATCTATTTTTGCGTGGCGACAGAGCGAAAATTAAGGCCAAGTCTTTTCAGTTCACGGCCACCGGCTACACGCTGGGTGAGGCGCAGGAATACAATCCTAGCGATTTTAATGCAGTGCTCATGCGCAAAGACCCGCCGTTTGATAACGAGTATTTGTACAGCACTTATTTGTTGGAAATCGCTGCGCAACAGGGCGCTAAGGTGTACAACAACCCTACGGCCATGCGCGATTGGAATGAGAAGTTGTCGGTCACACGCTTTGCCGAATTTAGCCCGGCATTTTTAGTGACGGCGAATAATGACTTACTGCGTGATTTTTTGCGCGAGCAACAAGACATCGTGGTCAAACCCTTGGATGGTATGGGTGGCAGCAGTGTGTTTAGGTTGACGGCGCAGGACCCCAATACCAGCGTGATCTTGGAAACCATTACCGATTTTGGTCGGCGTACCATCATGGCGCAACGCTATTTGCCTGAAATTCTGCAAGGCGATAAGCGCATCATTGTTATTGATGGGGAGCCTTTGCCCTATGCCTTGGCGCGCATCCCCAAAGCCGGTGAAACGCGTGGCAACTTGGCAGCGGGCGGCACGGGCGTAGCACAAGCTTTAAGTACGCGTGATCTACACATAGCGCAAACGGTAGGTGCTGTTTTGAAACAGCAAGGTTTGTTGTTTGTTGGCCTAGACGTCATAGGCGATTACTTAACTGAAATTAACGTCACCAGCCCGACCGGCATGGTGGAGATAGCCCAGCAAACCGATTGCCAGCCAGCCAGCGTGTTTATGGATGCCTTAGAGCGCCAGTAAGCATGCGCTATTTAGTCTTGCTTTTGGCCTTGTTGCTTAGCGGCTGCTTTAAAAATCCGCTCTACCATAGCCAAAGTTATGTGTTTGGTACCCTGCTGGACATCAGCATTTATGGCGAGACCGACGAGCGCGCCGCCATGTTGGCCAGTCATGTGCAGCAAGACTTTCAGAATTTGCATGGGCGTTTGCATGCGTGGAAGCCGCAGTCGGCCAATCAGCCCAGTGAATTGGGGCAACTGAATTTAGCCTTAGCAAAAGGACTAAGCCTGCAAGTGCAACCGGACTTGGCGGCCATGCTTCTGGATGCCCAACAATTGTCGGCAAAATCCGACGGCCTGTTTAACCCTGCCATAGGCCATTTAATTGGTAGCTGGGGTTTTCAGCGCGATGAATTTAGCCCGCTGGCTATCGACACTAAACTGCTCAATAAATGGCGGCAAGCCCAGCCCAGCATGGCCGATATCGTCATTGATGGCACGCTTGTGCGCAGCAATAATAGCGCCGTTAAATTGGATTTAGGCGGCTACGCCAAAGGCTATGCCTTGGATAGGGCGGTGGCCTACCTGCGTCAACAGCAGGTGAAAAATGCCTTGATTAACATAGGCGGCAACATCATCGCTTTGGGTCAGCATGGTGATCAGCCTTGGCGCGTCGGTATACAGCACCCGCGTTTGCCCAATGCCATGGCCACCCTGGATTTGGCTGATGGGTGGTCTATAGGCACTTCGGGCGATTACCAGCGCTATTTTCTATTGGACGGTAAACGCTATTGCCACATTATTGATCCGCGAACGGCTTACCCAGCCACGCACATGCAGTCCGTCACCGTGCTGGTGCCACCGCAGGCAAGCCAACACAGTCAAGCTGGGGTGTTGTCCGATGTGGCTAGCAAGCCCTTGTTTATAGCCGGCGTGGCACAAAGTGAGCACTATGCTAAAGTCTTCGGTATAGCAGATTACTTATTGATAGACGATAAAGCGGCTATTTTTGTCTCGAGCAGCCTAGCCAAAAAACTGCATTGGCTGGCTAAGCCGGTTCAATTAACTACCTTAGGCACGCATGCACAACCTTAAATTATTAGCTAAGCAGTTGTTAGTCGGTGATTGGCTGGTATTGCTGTTGGCGACGCTACTGGTTTACTTGTCGTTTGTTAATTTCTGGCAGGCTGGTCCAGCGGCTAAAGTGCAAATCAGCGTGGCCGATAAGGTCTATGCTACCTACAGCTTAAATCAACAACGCGAGGTGCATGTGCGCGGCCCATTGGGCGAGGCAGTGGTGCAGATTGCTAAAGGCCGGGCGCGCTTTGCTAGATCGCCCTGCACCAGCCAGTATTGCGTGCATCAAGGATGGTTGTCACAAGCCGGCCAAGTGGCTATATGTATCCCCAATCAAATCAGCTTAGCGTTAGTCGGCGA
>JACCDV010345690.1_pt1 | contig 34654 bp, 33 predicted proteins | sample 7446131 | NCBI WGS metagenome assembly JACCDV01 (sample SAMN15323448, study PRJNA562643) | freshwater metagenome | isolation source: river surface water | place: USA:Blue River Watershed | collected 2017-08-17
CAAAGAATCTGCTGACATTATGATTGATTGGTGTATTCGTGCTCGTGAAAAAAATGTCATTCAAAAAAAGCCTCCTAAAATTTACTTTTCTTATGTTTTAGAAAAAAACATTCCTTTAAATTTTATGCAAAATGTGAGTTCATTGTTTAAATATTCACAAAAAGATTTACCTTATATTGATGAAACCAGAGATAAAGTGTTAAGACTGCTCTCAGTTGCTTTAAAATGTCACTATTTCTTATTTCAAGACTCTGTGGTAGAGCATGAGCCTTACTTTTTTGTCCAACCTAGTTTATCAAACGAAAATACAACCCATGTTGGTTTAATTTATAAATTAAAAACAGAAACCATTTTAGTTTCAGAAGTTAATTTAAAAGAAGTTTCAAAAGATGTTGAATTTTTATATGAATTTCCTGCTGTTGTTATAGAAGACAGTTTCAAGTGGTATCACATGAAAAATTGGCATAAATTAAAATACAATGAAAATGGCAAAATGCAAAATAGTTTTAAATTAAATGAATATCCCGCTTATTATAAAGCTGCTCAAATGTCTAAAACAATTGAAGAATTAAGTCAATATGCCAATATTCTTAATATTCCCTATGGAATCAAAGATTTAGTTAAACCCTTGGGAATTGAATGGTCAAAGAATTTAAACACTTGGTATTTACCTAAAGGTTTTGATATTGATTCATTAAATGACTATGTTAATTATCTGATTCATACCGTTAATTCACAATCTCAGACTAGAACTTAATTTTTTTAGATAAATGGTCCTAAATATCATTTATTTAAGCTTGACTTCAAATGAAACAAAGATAAAATTGATACATCAATAAATTATATTATATAATCGAAAGGAAATATATGACAGTTGCAACAGATAGCCCTAAATCAGGTAAAAAATGGAAATCCTTCTTAGCAGTTGGAGCAGTTGCGATTGCTGGTTTAGCAGCATTCGTTGGACATAATCTAAATAATAGTTCACCAGAGTTAGCTGCTCAGGCAGTTAGTCCAGCAGCATCCGCAGTATCTATTGCTGCTTCAGCACCTATTTTAGATACCAATGCTTTATTTGCATTAGATAGCTCCAGTGAAAAAAATAACAATACAGTTCTTGCTCAAACTCCTGTGCCAGAAGTATCTAAGAGCGTCGTTGCAAAAGCAGAAACTGTGAAAAAAGTTGTTAAAACTAAAAAGTTAACTGGTCAACATACTGCAAATATTAAATTGACATCCACAGCTTCTCTAACACAACCTGAATTAACAGCAACAATAGATTCTCAATCCTTAAGCACATCCACAACAACAATTGCCGATGCATTTTTAGGTCAACCTGCTGAAGTAACAGTTGGTAAGACTATTCAGTTAGAAGGTAAATATGTTAAATTAATGAGTGATGGTACAAAAGAAGTTTGGCAAAATGATTCAGTCAATGGCGATTCTCATTTGGCAACTGTTCATGCTGATGGAAAAGTCAATCAACACAAAGATGGTGTTTTAAATAAGCTATCTGTTAAACAAGCATTATCTGATCCATTATTAGATACTGCCATTCAATTTGCAGATTTTAATCCAACAGGTGACAGAGAAGCAGATTTATCAGCAATGCAATCAAGACATGGCCAAGATATTTGGGAGAAAAAAGCATGGCATCCTGTTAGAATGGCTTCAAAACTTGATAATAACATTGACCCCAATGACTTTAGTGAAGAAAATACATTAAAATCACAAAGAATTGTCAGTAATCATCAGCTTAATCAGTTAGGAACAGCAATCAGTGATGCAGGCAGTTCAATTGCTGGTGTTTTTAAAAAGCCTGCAAGTTTCTGGGTTGATCATCAAGATGCTCAAAATGTTGTTGTTGAAGATAGATCAACCTATTCTCCTGCTGCATTAGCAGCTAAAAATGACATAAGAACAGATGCGTTGTCAGCAAATCCAGTCATTGCCAAGATAGATTCTGGCTTAACTGGCAATGTTACAAATACAGCAACAACAATACAATCTGCTTCTTTGTTAACAACAAGCCCAGATATTAAGTCCACTATGAGTCCAGATGCTGCAAAGGTTAAAGCAGCATTATTAGAAACAGGCTCTGACATTCCTGTATCAAGCACTGCTGTTCAAGCAACAGGACATCAAAAATCAGCTAATTTGCAATTCACCAGTTCACAAACAGAAAGCGGTGAGATTGTGGTTAAAAAAGGTGATAATCTTGTTGGTTTCTTAGATAATGGTAAAGTTTATAATGCACAACACAAAATTGCTTCCAAATCAGAAAGATCAGCTGTTTTAGATGGATTTAAAAATTCTCAACAAACAGATGCAAACACTGCAACAGTAGATACCAGTAAAATGAGTGAAAAAATTAAAGAAAGTTCTTTTAATTTTGGAAGTTTAATGGAGCAAGTCAGAATGAATTCACAAATTGGTGTAACAGCAACTTTAAATAGTCCAAAACCACAATAACTTATTCTCATAAAAAAAATCTGAGCTTGCTCAGATTTTTTTTATATTCTTTTTTATAATAGCTGTAGAATATTCTATTTTTAAATCTAGAATTAATCTTTGAATATATTGTGGATTTAAATCAAAATAATTTAAACAATCTAACCAATATAAATTTTTTGGAATTTGATTAATTTTTTTAAAAATATGATAAACTTTTTGATAATCTACCTCTGATATTAAGTCATTTTTTTGGTTAAAATCAGATAAATAATCTTGTGAATTCAAAGCGCAAATCATCCAGAATAAAATTTTATCATTGATTTCAATTTCTTTCAAAATAAATAATTTCTTTTGTTTATCCATCAATTGCTTTGTTTTTTTTACTTCAACATGATTTTCAATTTTGACATAATTTTCTTTTTTCAATATATTTTCTTCCATTTTTATGTGATTTTTTTTCTCAAATAAAATATTTTGTGAAAAATTTTGATTTTCTAATAAATACAAGACTGCTTTAAAATTTTTTTCTAATAATAAAATTTTCAATAAATAATGAATTTCTTCAGTAGAAAAGTCTTTGATATTTTTTAATAACAAGAATTTTTCTAATTCCTGATTTTTATTTTTAAAAAATAAATATTTATTTTTTTTATGTAAAAAATAAAAATATTTCTTGATATGTACATATTCTTTTTTTGATCTAAAAAAAGAATTCATAAAAAAGACATAGCAAAGACAAATGCTATTATTGATATGTTCATATTTGAAATTTTTCCATATATTATTCATGCTTTCAAGTTAAAAATAAAAAAATGAAAATCAATCATTTCATCAAGATTTTTATGATTAATTTAAAAAAAATTTTACTTTTTGTTTTTTTAAATTAAAATAAATTCATTACAAGGAAATCAACATATGCAAAAAATCAGTAAACATGAATTATTAGATGAAATCAGTCTTTCACATAAAGAGCCTGTTGAGTTGTGGAAACAGAAAATTGGTGATATAGAGCAATTCTTGGTTTTAGATTATTCTGAAACATCTATATCGGATTATTTTAAAGAATTTTCTGAGATGGGAAATTTAAAAAAATTCAGAAATTTAGAAGAAAGAGAACAAGAGCTTGCAGATTTAAAAAAATCAAAAAAGTTATATTTTGAAGTTGAAAAATATGAGCATGGCTCTGTACATTTCAGTGTAAAAGATACTCATGATTATCCTGACAAGAGATGGGATGTAAACTTTTTGCAATACATTTTTATTCCTTGTGACTTTTTGCAACAACAGTATAAAAAAGAAAGTAAAAGTATAGAATCATTGAATTCAATCAAAACAGATAGCAATGCAATTCTACAAGAATATAGTGATTGGTGCAATGGAAATGTATTTGCTGTTCATCAATATACAGTTAAAAATGGAAAGATTATTTCTGATGATTCAGTTCATGAATTAATTGGAGATAAATTTGCAAACGACACATTAAAAGAAATGGCAATTAGTTTTAAGGTGGCAAAGCATATTCAAACTGAAAGGTTAAAAGTCAATGATTTTGAATTAAAAACACCTGAAGACTTCAAAAATCATCAACTGAATATTGTTCAAGATAATCTTCAATCAGCAAAATTATATGAATATGAAAATCTAAGAGTCCTCACATTATTGTATGCAAAAGAAGGACAAAAAATTCCATTGGTCATTGAGATGAACAAAATGGCTAAAAATGAGTTTGATTCTCTAGATGTCAAAAAGACAAAAGGCATCACCAATCATTATAAAAATGGCTACCATGTCAAAACCATCAAGCAATCAAAATTACAAGGACATTTTTATCAGCCAGAAAATTATCTAAATGTTTTTGCACACAATATCATTCGTACCAAAATGGAATCTAGCGCAGACTTAAGCTTAGAGGCTCAAGCTGATACCACGCATGTGAGTAAAGTTAAAATGAATTAAAAAAAAACGGCATATGCCGTTTTTTTATTAAGAGCTTCTTTGTTTGATTTTTTCTGCCTTTATTGGCAATTCAATCAAATCATTTGCATTTTTATCCAATAAAATCTGAGCAATCTCTTCTATAGACTTCTTTTTAAACATTCTATCTGTATGAAATGTGACAGTTTTATTACGAACAACCATGTCTTTTCCTTTATTATTTGCGTATTGAGCCAAATCATCATTTAATTCTAAAACATGCTCAAACGATTCTCTTCTAGCAAAAGTACCTGACTTGAAAAACTCTGGATATTCTAAGAAATTAACGCCTTTATCCAAAAGCATTTGTACTTTTTCTCTTGATTTTTTTTGATGTAATTGTTTGTGGCTATAATAATGACTTGCTGCCATTGACACTGCATTTTTAATCGCATCCTCTTGCCTCCATACAAAGTTCATCAATGCAAATTCAAGTGTAGGTACATTCCATACACGACAATCGATTTCAGCAATGACATCTTTTTTCTCAGGAATATTGGCTTGTACGATTTGGTTAAATTTTCCTGTAGCAGCACTTGCTAAAATAGATGTCAATTTTTGCATTCTTCCACCAAAATAAGGCTGCTGTTGGGAGCTTCTTTTGTAATATAAGAGACTAATTTCATCACTTTGAGTATACCCTAAATTAGCATGTGTTTTTTCAACTAAATATTTCATAGTTTCTACCATGGCATTAGAAAGCCTATCATCATAAGGTCTTTTAAGTCCCTTGGTAAAATTATGAAAAGAGTGACCGTCAAGTCTTACCAACATGGGTTTATCAAAGTCCAAAGTTAATTGACTGGTTGTGTTTTCATATTCTTTGCATTTATCACCTAATGCATCAATTGTATCAAAATTTTCCATTTTTTTCTCCTTGTATTCAAAATTAATTGAACATGATGAGATTATAACTTATTTTTTTCAAATATACAATAGGATTATTTTCAGATGCTCGTGATAATCAGTGTGTATTTTCTAATAGCTTTTTTGCTTCTGATAAACTTTTGATTTTTTTTTGTAAAATTTTTAACTAGCGTTAATCTTTTTTAATAACTTTATCTAAGTCCTTTTTTTTCATACCTTAAGCACTAAGTCTTTTCAAAAAAATAAAAAATTATTTTTATTTTTTTTAACAAATTATCAGAAGAATTCCACTCATTGTGCTGAATAATCTCATCTTTTCGCTTAATGGTATTTTATATTTTTTAAAATCAATGTTCAATAGTCTCAAATATCTTGACTTTTGATTTTTAAAAAATAGATTATTAAAAAAAGGAATTCTATGAAAAAATTAAAGTATATCATATATAATAACCCCAAAGAATCTCGTGCTATTATTTTAATATGGCTGCTATGTTTTTTATGTTTTTTTGGATTGAATCAAATACCTGAGAGTGTTTTAGATGAAAATACTCAGTTTTTAATAACAATTGCTGTTTCTATTTTCTCTTTTATTGTCACAATCGTTAATTATTTGAAAATAGAGAAAAAAAGTAAAAGACAATCAGCAAAAACAATCAAAGCTGATTTATATTAAAAAAAGAGCTAAAGCTCTTTTTTTATTTAATACTTTGTCTTTCAAAAATTGTTTCAATATCATTATTTTTTTCAAAATCTTTTAATCTTGTAATAATTTTTTGCTGTTCTGAAACATCTTTTCTTTTAATTTCATGATGTGCAATTTTTTCATTGATATAAAATTGAGCCATACTAGATCCACTAGCAAGATTTCTTAAAGATGCTTCTTCATCTTCTGTTAAATCAACATTCATTGAATCTTCTAATTCTTTTTTTTCTTTAAATTTATGCAGTAATTCAACTGATAAATATAATATTCCCAATAAAATAATAGCAATAGTAATTAAATCCATATATTCTCGTTAACAAAATGATAAAATATATTCTTTTTTAATATTTGTCAATATTAAAAACAATGTATTTTTTTATGATTGAATTTTTTCAATAATCTATTATAATATTAAAAAAGGAATATATATGCAGCCAATTATTTTATTTAGAAAAAATAAATTATTTGAAAAAGAAATTGATGTTTGTAAAAATTATTTTGATGTTTTTTATTATAGGACAGATATACCAAAAGACTCTTTAGTCATTCCTCGGTTTTTTATGTTACCTTATCCTGAAGAGTTAGAACAAGATATTAAAAACTTAGGGTCAAAATTAATTAATACAGCTGCACAACATCGATATATTGCACAATTCGATTATTATTATGATGTAGAAGATTTTACTCCAAAAACATGGTTTCGTTTTGAGGATGTTCCTTTAAAATTAAGAAATTCTCCATTGATTATTAAAGGCAAAACAAATTCAAAAAAGTTTCAATGGAAAGAAAAAATGTTTTGTGAAAATTTTTCACAGGCAGTGATAAAAGGAAGTGATTTATTAATGGACTCCGCTATATCAGAGCAAGGTATTATCATTCGTCAATATGAATCATTAGAGACATTTGAAGTGCTAGATAATGGCCTTCCAATTACGAATGAATGGAGAGTTTTTATGTATAAGGAAGAAATTCTAGCATATAATTATTACTGGAGTATCATTGAAGATAAAAGTATCATTGAAAATTCTCGTGAAGATTTTGAAAAAAATGGTTTACAATTAGCAAGAGAAATCGCAAAAAACATCAATTGTTTTGTGGATTTTTTTGTTTTAGATATTGCGAAAAAAGAAAATGGACAATGGATTTTAATTGAAATTAATGATGGTTGTCAAAGTGGTTTAAATGAATCTGTAGATCCTGATGTATTATATAAAAATTTGTCTTATATATTATCTAACCAATTAAAAATGAAAAAAAATGTTATTTGAAAAGTTTAAAAAATTAACAGAAGCTTTAAATAAAAAAGAATTAAATCATTTTATTTCTTTTAATGATCAATTTAGAAAAGAATTATCATTAATGAGAATTCCTAAAGATAGTCTTTATGAAACAAAGCAGTTGGAGCATTTTTTTCAATTTATTGCATCAGAAAAAGAATTAAAAAAACGTGTTTATTATTTTAATGCCTTCAAAAATATTTTATATAAATGTGGACTTAAACATGATTTTTTACCAATCAATTTAAACAATGATGATTATTTAACTATATTACTGAGTTCATATCCTCAATTGCTTTTAAAAAAAGAAGTTATCAGAAGGATATTTGATCACTCCAATTATTCACAAATTATTAATTTTAAAAGTCAAGACTTAGAAATCTTATCATTAAGTATGTATTCAATTTTAAAACACAGACTTAATATTTATAATGATATTTTTGAAAAAAAAGATGAAAATACTTTAATTGAATTTTATAAAAAACATGATATTAATTGGCTTGATTTTGTCAAAAATATTAAATTTTATCCACAACAAATCAATGATATTAAATCTTGTTTTGAAGATTTTTGTCAAAAAAGAAACACAATTATAAATCTTAATATTTCTCATGTACAAGTATTTTCTCATAGAAATGTTGAATATCTTTTAGAATATAGAAAATATTATAAATTTTTGAATGAAAATACCCTCGATTTTGATAAAAAAATATTTTATAATTATTTAAAAAATAATGATTCAGATAAAAAAATTGAAAAATTCATGATATCTATTTCAAATTTTTTGTGCATTATTGAGTTTTTAAAAAATAACACTCAGGATCTTTTTGAGAGTCATTTAGTTAAAAATTTTTCTTTTGAAAAATCTGTTAAAAATCAATTTGAATATTTTAAAATAAATTATGAATTATCTGAAAATAAAGACAAGATTAAAAAATATTTTCTTGAACATGATTTTTTTATTAATGAACAAACATATGAATTTAATGAAGATTTTAATCAATTTTTTAAATCAGCAAATAAAAAAGCAAATAAATTATAATTTTATAACTTTCTTTTGATGATAAAAATTTTTTTCTATATCATGATTCATTTGTAAATAAAGATGATAATTTTTTAATTGATATGTATTAATCGTTAATAAATTATTTCTATATGTTATAAATTTTTCAATATTAGGATGATGAATTTTTAATAAATCAAAACTTTTATTAATCACAAAAATGATATCGTTTGTCATATTTTCTGGAAAATAGACAATATGTGAATTTAAATGAAATAAGCCATTAATATGAGTTTTAAAACATTTTAAGTCTTTTAATAAACTACCTTGTATAAAAAAATTTCCACCAATTTGTTCAGGGCAATTAATCCATTCATAAATAGGATTATTTTTAATCGAGCAATTTCCTTTTATATATTTTGGAAAATTTTCGAAAGTATTCAACCTTAATTGATCACATATAAAATTTCCATCTATTTGATTAAATTTAATGGGTAAAGATGTAAAACTATTTTGATAAAAATCAACATCTTCAAATACATCTACGCTTAAATCGCCTCTTATTTTATATTTTTTAATATGTAAATCAAAAAGTTTTCTTTCAATTATATTTTTTGCACTTAACTTTTCTGGATTAGGTTTAATTTCAAAAGAATATTCTGTGTCTATAAAATCATAATGACTGTTTTTAAAGTTTTGAATAGCTGGATTTTTAAAAATTTTTTTAATTAAATTTATCATGTTTATTTTATTATTTTAAAAAAAAACATTCTATTAAAAAATATATTATTTTGTCAAATATTACACAGTTTAATTTTAATAAAAATTTAAAAATACATATTTAACAGTATCATTATTAACATTAAATCCTTATGGAGGTAGAAAAGATTCTAATCCAACTCCAGCATTAATTAATAATATTAGAGCCAATTTTATTTGTCAAAAAAGTTCCATTATAAAAGTCTTCAGATTTTGCAAATAGAGTTGTAACATTTATAAATCATATGACTGATATTGTATCTACATTTAAAGGAGGTGATTTAATGATTAGCCCCAACTCTATCATTAATTATAATGGTAAACTATGGAAGCTTTAACCTGTTGAAGTGTTTGCTAAAAAAATTCCACCCTTATGTGTTGATCCGCCAATTCCCAGTATAGAAAAATCATTCTTTAGCCAAGCTAGAGTTATGGAAAGTAAGCTTAAATCTTGGATAAAAACCAATAATCTTGCATTAATTATTACAAGAAATCAAACAACAACCTTATAAACTACAAGTTCCATCAGGGGGTTAAGACAGTTGGAGATATAGGAAAAGTATATAATATCTCTCATTATCAAATATTACAAGCTGATTCAATTAGATCTTATTCTAATAGAGGAGGTAAAAGACCAAATTCTCAACCTATGCATGATGGTAAACAAGAAAAAATCATAAATTCAAATGGCCCTTTAGGTAGTGTTAAAATTGCAAAAGATGGCTTTATAGCAGCATTTGTTCCTGCTCAAAGATATTTAACTTGGCAAACAACTGATCCAAATGGTATACCAGTTGTGAGAGAAAAATATGCGATTACATTTCAACTTGGAGAAGTTAGAGTTTGCGCATCTTGTCACGGTATTAATAAAGCAGATCAAGTAGGTAATTATTAATTTTCAAAATAAACACATTTTTTTACATCTTTTATGATTGATTAATTTTTTTAAAAACTTGATTTTTATATAAAATTGAATTAACTTAAATAAATGAAAAATTCAAAAATAATTTTAAGTGATTTACACTTAGAGCATAAACAACAAAAACAGTTAGATTTCATTGCTAAATCAATTCATCATCAAATTGAACTTATTAAAGCACAAGGTCATAATCCTGTTTTGTGTTTATGTGGTGATGTGAGCAATCATATCAAACATATTGATTGGATTAAAAGTTTTAAAATTGACACTGTGATGACAGCTGGCAATCATGAGTTTTGGGAATCTGATTTTTATGATGTTCTTGTTGATTTAAAAAATCAAGAAAATAATTATTTTCATTTTTTATATAATGATTTTTGTATTATTCAAGATGAACTTTTCATAGGTGCAACTCTATGGACTGATTTAGGAGAAAACTTAAATTCTTCATTAATTCCTTTTGCTGCTGGTAGAATGAGAGACTTTGAAGAAATTAAAGCTAAAAAATGGTATGAAAATGAAGATAATATATCTAATTTAAAGAAATATTATATGAACAATAAACTATCATGTGATGATATGCTTGAATATAAAAAATGGAATCCTTTAATAGAAATAGAGGAAAACAAAAAAACCGTTTTATACTTTAATTATTTTTCTTCAGCCTTAAAATTACATGAGTGGTTATCTTCTATTAAAATTAGAGATGATTTTATTTCTATTTATGAGAAAGAATTATCTGAAATTAAACTTAATTATCTAAAAAAAGATAATCAAATATTGATAAAAAATTTAAAAAATTTAAAAAACTTACATATTAATTATTTTGAATCTTCCTTTTTAGACGAGAGCCTATTTCTTGATATCTTTGTTAAGTTATATGATAAATTTAATCTCCCTATTTCTATGGTTACTCATCACTTACCATTTTACGAAGAATTATTTTTGGGTCATTATCTCATTGATAAAAATAATTTACATAAAATGAGAGAAGATTGTATTTTTAAAGTTAGAGAAGGCACTCATTATAAATTCGAATATTACATAGAAAGCTCCAGTCGTGGAAGGCAAGAAAGGTTTGCTGATTTATCACACATCGTGAATTATTATAATTACGGTTCTAAAGTAATTCCAGAATATTTAATTAATAGAATTAATAATTGGTATCATGGTCATGAACATTATTTTAATCATCAAGACCTTATTAAAGGTATTGAATTTAAAACAAATCCATTAAGTCCTCAATTAGCTATTTTTAATTTTGACAAAGAATATGTTTCCTTACATTCTCAATACTTAGAATATCATAAAATTCATGATGATCAAAGAGATAATGAATTAAATAAAAAATTAAATAAAATTTTTTCACCCCATTATAATAAGTTTGATAAAAGAGAATTACAAAAAAGATTAATGATTAAAACAATTCAAGAATTCAATTTTGATTTATTGGAAGAAATTGTTCAAAAAATGGTTGTTAATTTAAGTCACATTTTAGATTTATGCTTTATTATTTATGAGAGTAATCCAATTTTAAAAGATGATTATTTATCTTATTCAAAAATGAAAGAGCACATGAAAAATGAAAGAGCAAATACAAATCTATCAACCATGTATCAAGACTCTATTGATATCTTTAAAAATATGATTGAATATCATAAAAATATACAAAATAATCAAGATTTTTATATTTTTATGTTAGACAATAGTAAATCTGCATATCAAAATAATTTACAACAATTTAATGATATGCTGGATGAATTTGATTTATTAATTAATTTAAGAACAAATCAGAAATTTAATCTTGTACATCATTTGACAGTATATGATAAAAATCAATCTGTTTTTAACATTAATAAATCTTATTTAACAGGATGGTCATATGAAATGAATTCAATCGAAGACTTTAATATTTTTGACAATGGCTTTCTTTTAAGATTGACATTAAAAAACAAATATTGTTTAGAAAATGCATTAAAAATCATACAAATGATGAGTAAATTTAAAGAAACAATCATGAATCAAACATATGAAGATTTTTCTTCTATACAAATTAAAAGTTTTGACAAACTAATGGATAAAATTTTAAATTTAAGAATAGAAGATAAATTTGATAAAAAGTTTTCTAGTTTTTATAAAAACGCATCAAAAAAAAATAATTTTTAAAAATACTTGTCTTTTTAAAAACAATATTTATAATATATATATAACCTAAAGGATAAAAAAATATGGCAACAATCAGTGCAGATAGTATGGCAGCATTACCAGATGCCGAAGCAATTGACGTAATGGAAGAATTAGAAGTTGAACATGTTCAGAAAAAAGAAGCAAAACAAAAAGCTGAAAAAAAACTTGGTGTTTACACTCAATTTAAAGAGCAAGATAAATACATGGATGGTTTAGAAAATCAAGCAAACAAATTATTTGAGCAAACCATTAACTTAGAGCCACATACCGAAGAAGCAAGTCAATTAATTGCTAAGATAACAAAAATTGGTGATGCAGAAATTAAAGTTGTTGGAGCATCAGCTGATGCAGTTTTAAATAAGCCATTGAAATCATTAAGACAGGATGAAGGTGGTGACTCCACAGCGGATGCATTGAAAAACTTAAGAGAAGTTATCATAAAATTAGATCCAAAGAAAAGATTGGAAGCAACTGGTGAGCAAGGTATTTTATCTTTTTTCAATCCTTTTAAGAAAAAAGTCGATAGTTATATGGCTGAATATAAAAGCTCTGAATCCTTAATTAATGATATTGTTACTTCTTTATTAAATGGTAAAGAAGAGTTAGAAAAAGATAATGCTTGGTTAAAAAATGAACGTGCAAACATGTATAAATCTATGCAAAAAATGGAACAATATGTTTATTTGATTGGCCGTTTAGATGAAAAAATTTCTGAATCATTACCTCAAATTAAAGCAGAAGATCAAATACGTCATCAAGCTATTGAACAAGAAATATTATTCCCTGTTAGACAAAAAAGAATGGATATGTATCAACATTTAGCTGTTTGTATGCAGAGCTATATGGCTTATGGTATTTTAATGAAAAATAATGAAGAATTAATTAAGGGAGTCGATAGAGCACAAACAACTACCATTACTGCATTAAAAACTGCTGTTATTATATCTGAAGCCTTGGGTACACAAAGATTGGTATTAAATCAAATCAATGCTCTAAATGAAACTACAACAAGTTTAATTGAATCCAATTCATTGTTGTTAAAAGTACAAGGTGCTGAGATTCAAAAACAAGCAAGTGAGTCATCTATTAATGTAGAAGCACTCAATCGTTCTTTTGAAAATATTTTTCAAGCAATGGATGCTATGGATACATATAGATCACAAGCTTTACCAAAAATGAGCCAAAACATAGATGCCTTACAAAAAGTATATAATAAAGCAAAAGAAAAAGACCAAGCACAAAGAATGAAAAAAGCTGGTAATATCTCTGAGATTATAGGTAATCAAAATCCAGATGCACCAAAGAATATGGTCAGTGTTTAAACTGATATAAAAAAGAATGAAAGCATGGATTCTTCCATGCTTTTTTTTTAAGGAAATTATTATGCAAAAAAATGAAACATTTGAATTAGAAATTAATACAGTTATTTTTCATATCACTCCTAAGCATTCAATCATTGAAAAATCAAAAGTTTTACAAGCTTTTGAGCTTAACATTTCAAAAGTCAACCAAGCACTGTCATCATTTTTATCGAAAGATGATTTAATAAATGATTTAAAATTATTATCGTCAAATTTTGAAAATAAAAAATCGATACAAAATATATTTAATCATGAAATTGATTTTCCTATTCATAATCATTCAGCCCATATTCAAAATGGTCTTTTGAAATATGAAATTATCACTTTACATAAAGACATAGATTACCTACAATTTAAGAAAGATTTAAAAGAAAAATTATCTTACAAAAGAGATAATCAATTTATTTTTATTCAAGGAGAAATTCTTTCATATGAGATGTATCAGGAATTACAAAAAATCATACAATCTCAACAATTTAAATCACTGTTAATTTTAGAAAACATTATAAACAAAGAGATAAATTTTAGAAAATCTCAAGATGAATTTCCCCATACAGTATTGGAAGATGTGAATTTAATTAAACAATTTCCTTCAGATTTTAAAAGAATATTCAATCAAAAGTCAGTTTTTGTAGATAATTTTGAAAATCATACAGATAAAAAAGTAAAATTTTTACATAAAAATTATATTCCTTGGTTAAAAACAAAGTTAATTTCTCAGCAGTTTGATGACAAAACCTTATGTTTTATTGGAGATTCTCATGAAGATTTAGATACATTAAAAAATTTAATTAATAAAATTGATTCACAATATAAAAACAATGTATTAATTTTTATTGGTGATTATTTAGACAAAGGAAATCAAACAAAATCAATGATTGATTATCTTTATGAATTAAAAGAAAAAAGACATATTATTTTAATTGAGGGTAATCATGAGTCTTTTGTTTATAGAAGATTAACAGGACAAGTTAACGTTTTAGATGACGAAGAAGAGATTTTCTCTTCATTAAAAACATTAAAACATGATGAAATCACCAGAAGTAAATTTGCAGAGCTACACTTATCTTCTGTGCCATTTTTTCAATTCATGCATGAGGGACAATTGGTTATTGCCACACATGCACCTTGTCATCCTAAGAATTTAGGAAAAATCAATCACGAAGCTTTAAAAAACCAAAGAAATTTTTATTTTAAAGATAGAAATTTAGAGACTATGTATCAAGAAATTAAATTCATACAAGATACTAAATATGCTGATGTGATACAAATCTTTGGACATGTTGCTTGCTCTAAAGCTTTTGATGTGAATAATAAATATTTTATTGACTCTGGTTCAGTTTATGGCAATGAGATGAGTGCTCTTATTTTTCATGATAAAATTGATTTGATCACTGAAAAATCAGTTCAATATAAAGAAAATATTATCAGTCAATTATTTTCTCCTCAAGATTTCATAAAATATCCTCATCATGTGAAAAATATAAGACTATGTTCATAAAAAAAACAGCATTTGCTGTTTTATTTATTTATTAAATTCAGTCAATCGACTTGCATCTTGATCATTTAAATCAATGGTTTTTTCTCTTACATAAAATATTCCATCACTCATGTCTTTATCTGTATAAGTCACTGTTTTTGAATATGGGTCTCTTAATTTATAAATATAGGGACTACATGTGTTATCTTTACAGTTAGACTTAACGGTTTTTTTTCCTTGCATGAGAGCAGGATCTGTTGAAATAAAATTCTTTTCAGCTGCTTGAGAATTTGAAAAAATACTGATAAAGAATATTAAAAAAATATGTTTTTTCATATTAGCTCCTTTTTATTAAAAAAACATATTTTTTTCAAAAGTCAAACTTTTATTGTATTTTTTTTCTTTTCTAATGAAATATCTAATTTTTCATTAATTTCTTGATATTCTAATTCATTTTTAGTGATCAATATAATTTCCTTTAAATTTAAAGTATCATCGACTTGAATTTTCTTAAGTAAATTATCCATGAAATTTTTTAGAAAATTAACATCAAAAGATTCACTCATGACTAAGAACATGGCTCTTGGGTGAGCCATCACTATTTTAAACTCTAAATCATCACAATAACCATTGTGTTTTAATAAGGAATCTTGAAATTTTTTATAAGAATATTTTTTTTTCAAATGAATATTAATATTTTTATAAAAATTAACTAAATCAACTTTAACTTGAAATGTGTTGATATTAATATTTTCAATGGTGCTTTTTTCATAAAAAAATGGAAATAACTTTTGTATTTCTTTTTCATGCAATAAGTTATTTTCCATAACAAAGCTCCATAATTGATGATTGAATTCTGAATAAATTGGATTTGGAGTATGACGTTTACTTTTGATTAAAAGACCATCTATTACCATACATAAATCATCTTTTTTTAATTGATTTAAAATAGATATATCATTATAAACAAAATTAACAAGATATTGTTTAATAAAATCATTCTTTAATTTTGAAAATCCCGATAACAGCTCTAAATCCATCAAGGCATTTTCTTTTAACGATTTATTTTCAATTAAAAGTCTAAATGATGATATTAAATCATTATTTTCAAGAAAACTTAAAAAATCAATATGATTAATATTAATTTTATCAATATTAATGCCGTCCAGCTTCATGTCTTGAAATGATATTTTTTGTTTTGTAAAAAAATCAAAAGGCTTATTATTAAGAAGATAATAAATAATCTTTTGATTTTTTATTGCAAAATCTTTAATTGTAGACTCTAGTAATTGATTCATGCTATTATCATAACACAATATAAATTTTTATCAATCTAAAATTAATTTTCATATAAGCTTATTTTTTTATGAATATTTGATTATGATTATTTTTTTTATATAAATAAATAAAAAGGAGTTATTTATGAATCACATCAGTGAATCTCAATTAAAATTTTTTTCACATGTTAAGATTAATCAAGGTTTCATGAATATTCATGATTCTGCTAAAATTAAAATTGGAAACAATGTTAATTTTCATAACTTACATTTAATTGTTAAAGAAGGAACATTGTTAGAGATTGGCAATGATTGTACACTTTTTGGTAGAATCGTCATAGAGAAAAACTCTCAACTCATCATCGGTAATAATTTAAAATCTACAAATGAAAATTTACTTATACGAAGTGCTGAATCATCTACCATTACAATAGGTCATGATTGTTTATTTGCTGATCCCAGCATTTATAATTCAGATTATCACGGAATTTATGATATTGAAAGTGAATTGAGGATTAATCCTCCACAAAACGTGATCATTGGAGACAGAGTATGGTTAGCACTAAGAAGCATGGTTCTCAAAGGTGCTGAAATATCTAATGATACAGTTGTTGGGGCTGGCTCTATTGTTCTGACAGGCAAATATCCAGAAAAATGTATTTTAGCCGGGAATCCAGCCAAAGTTGTTAAAAAAGGAATTGTATGGCAAAGCAATCCTTCTGCTCAAATTATCAAAAAAAATCAATAATTTTTTTATCATATCAAAATAACTTAATTTTTATCAATTTTAATTTTTTTTGATGTTTATTTCTTATTTATTTCTGATAAAATATTATAAACAACTTAGTTGACTTTTCAAACTAAGTTGTTTATAATATTTTATAACTTAAGGAAATCTATGAAGCCGATCATTGAAACTCTATTAGACACTGACTTGTATAAATTGACTATGTTACAAGCTATTTTTCATCATTTTTCAAGCGCAGAAAATACTGAATTTGAATTCAAGTGTCGAACAAAAGATATCAATTTATCTCAACATTTAAAAGAAATTAATAAACAATTTGATTCATTGTGCAATATTAAATTTCAAGATGATGAGCTTAATTATTTAAAAAGTAAAGGAATTTTTGAAGACGATTTTCTTGCTTTTTTAAAAGATTTTAAATTAGACAGAGAAAATATCAATATTTCTCAATCTTTAGAAAATCCTCAAGAAATCAATATTATTGCTAAAGGCAATTGGAAAAATATTTCGTTATTTGAAATTTACGCTTTATCAATTGTCAACGAAGTTTATTTTAGTCAATTTGATCAAAAACAAGCTTTTTCAATTGGAGAAGAAAAATTAACTGAGAAGATTGAAATGATCAAAGCATTTAACGAAGGAAGAGAAAACAAATTTAAAATCATGGAGTTCGGTGGTCGTCGTCGTTTTTCAAAACAATGGCATGAACATGTCACCACCAGACTCGCTCAAGAAATACCTGAAGCATTTATTGGAACCAGTAACATTGCATTAGGTAAAAAATTAGGCATTAATATATCTGGCACAATGGCACATGAATATTTACAGGCATCTCAAGCATTTGTGCACCACTTAGAAGACAGTCAAGCGCATGCGTTGGATGTTTGGCAGCAAGAATATAAAGGAAAGTTAGCTATTGCATTGACTGATGTTATTGGATTGCAAGCATTTTTAAAAGACTTTAATTTTGAAAGAGCAAGTAAGATCGATGGGGTACGACATGATTCAGGAGATCCTTTTGTATGGGGAGAAGCATTCAAAAAACATTATCAATCCTTAGGTATTAACACCAAAGATAAAACACTCGTATTTTCAGACGGTTTAGACGTACCTCTTGCCATTTCTTTATTTGAGAGGTTTTCTCCAGATTTCAGGGCAGTTATTCCAGGTATAGGTACGAACTTAACAAATGATTGTGGAATTAAGGCTATTAATATTGTGATGAAAATGACTCAATGCCAAAATCAACCTGTTGCAAAATTGAGTGATTCACCTGGAAAAACCATGTGTAAAGACAGCAATTATGTTGAACTTTTGAAAATGTCTTATGATATTTTACCTAAATCAGAAGATTTTGATAGTAGAATGCAAGAATATAAACCTATGAAAAAATCATTAAGACCATAAAAAAAGCGGCTTAGCCGCTTTTTTTAATAAAAATCACTTCTTCTTAGTCCTCTATATCCATAAGGATCTTTGGCCTCTTCTTTTGCATCTAGAATATCTTCAGCCTCATCATTTTCCAGACCTTCAATTTCCTTAAAAATTTTATCAAATATTTTAGGAATATCTTCAACTTTAATATTTTTAACTGCCATGATATAGGTGGTTTGTAAATTCAATTCTGTCCAACTACTCTCTTCATTAAAATCTTCTATTTCTGGACCTTCTTTAACAGATGCTTTCCAATAAAGATTATCGATAGTTTCATCATTTTTCCCGACGAACACTTCATCTTTTGAGCAGAAATGATTACTTGCAAAATCTTCAAAAAAATCTTTCAATTTTAAATTTTTGTAGTCTTCGCTTTTATCTTCTTTTGGATTATAATAAAACACAACATCTTTCTTATTGTCAGGAGATACCTCAAAGACAAACCAGCAATCTTCATTCATGGTCATGTGCTCTTCGTATCCTATAAATTTATATTTATTTTCCATATTTTAAATCTCTTTTTATTATTGTAATCAAAGTAATTAAAATTTCAATACTTGCTTTCTTTATTTTTAGAGATAAAATTATCTTATCAAAAATAAAAATTAATTCTTTTAATTTTGGTCGTAAGCTTCTACAAGCACATTGCAAGAAAAAAAGATATTTTTCTTGATGAATCTTCAGATAGCTACACTGTATTTCTATCAATTAAAACAAAAATAAACATATGAATATTAAAAAAAACATTTCTGATTACGGTGCAACATTTTATTATATTGAAAATCATAAAATTGCTTTGGCTGAAATTTCAATTATTGATAAAAATATCGTGAATGATACATTGAAAAATTATCACCAAGAAGACAAAAAGCATTTAATGTCGTTGATTGAACAAAAAGAATGTTTTTGGTTTAATCGATTAAACGTACCAGTCAATATGAGAAATCAAGGTATTGGTAAATTACTTATTCAGGCAGTGCAATCTTATATGAATGAAATAGATGGTTTATTACTCAATTGTTCTAATGCATATGGAGATTTAAATCAAGAGCAGCTCATTTCTTATTATCAAAAAAATGGTTTTCATTTAATCGATGAAGAAGGTGCTTTCATTTATCATCAATCTATTCAACCTATCAAATTCCATAAAAGGCAAAAATCAATATGAAAATTTTTGAAGAGTTATCAAAAAAATATAATCAAACATATATAATAAAACATATAACGTCTGGGAATCGTTATATGTTATATAATCAATCTCTTCCTAATTTTTACGCTGATTATAAAACAGTTACATCTGAAAAAGAAATTAATTTCAGTTATCCTTTTGAATTAAGGCTCAATCAAGATGGAGAATATTTTGATATGACCTTATTGTTAATAAAAAAATGTAAACATCATAAGATACTTACAGGTGGTTTCATTTTAAACCAAGTCATTATAAGCTCTTGTAAAAATGAAGATAATCATCTTAAAATGCCTTATCCTAAAAATGATGTGATATTTTTATTAAAGAATAAACCTCAATCATTAGTTAATAAGCATAAGCCAAATTTTAATATTTTATTAGATAAAGACTTTGATTTTTTAATTCCTAAGTTCATAACAGAAATTCAAAATTATTTAAATTGCCAAGAAGCATTCAGTCATTTTCTTGAAACTTATAGACCAGATATTTATCAAAAATATCAATCAAAATTAAAATTAATGGATGATATCAATATTTTTTCTCAAGTAGAAGATAGAAAAGTCTTAACGATACATTTAGATTCAAAAGTTCTAAAGAATCATGGTTTAAAAAGTCAATATACATTAAACTTTATATTAGATTATCTGCAAAACAATAAAAATTTCAATTTTTTTGATAACATGATTGTTGATAATCAAGTTGATAAACAATCATATTTCATGCAACTTAAAATTAAAAAAGAATTTGAAAATCTGGATTTTTCAAAAATTCAAGAAAATATAGAAAAAATTTTACATGCAACTTTTTTATATTATGAATATAAAACCAATTTGAAAGAGACTACACGAGATAATGATTTTAAAAATTTTTGTAAAAAAGTAGATGTTAATCATGTGGTCAATAAGCTAAGTGAAAAAACAATTAAATTCATTCAGAGTTTTGAAATCAAAGAAGCAATTGATTTCACCTTGAATCCAACTTCCGTAAAAAAATATAAAATCAATAATAAAACATTGTTTATATCATTAGGACGATTCATTTCTAATTTTAAAGTCAATGAAAATTTTACAGATAAATATTTATGCTCTTCAGTCTATCCAATTAAAAATGATAATTTTTCATTAACTGTCACATACAGTCCTGATAATCTATCTAAAGATTTTTCTCTCCAGTTTATTCCATATGCTGTGGAAGAATTTTCTAAAATGTATCAAAAAGCATATGCTTCAGGTAATTATCAAGAAAGAATCAACGTGTCTAACATGCAAGCAATTGATAAATTAACTCAAGATTTTTATATTAATTATCAATTGCAACACAATACAACACAAACAAATGAATATCAAAGAAAAATCAAAAAATTATAGTTGTTTTTGTATATATACATATTATTAATTTTTTTAAAAAAAAACTTTAAATATCAATAACTTACATAGTTTATGTATTTTTTTATTTTAAAAAAAACATCATAAAAATTTTAACAATATCACGCAAGTATTTGATAAATATATAAAAAATGAAAAAATCAACTCCATTGTTTTTTGTCTTGTTTTTGTATATATACAAAAACAACAACAAAAACAAGAATGTTATTTAAAATCAATAGCTTATATAATTATAGTGTTTTTTTAAACATATATTTATACTTTTATTTTAATTTTTCTTTTGTTATAATAAAATAAACAACCTAATTAATATCATGAAAATTCTTTCCAATTTCACAGATTACTATGATTTTTTACAAAACTATGGACAAGATAATCATATTATCTTTAAAAGAATTTGTAATACACCGATCAACTTTAATGAAAATTTGGTTAAATTTTCTGATAATTTAGATTTATCAGAGCAATATCTGAAAGACATTGAACAATCTATTTCTAATAAAGATAATTATAGCTTAGAGTATGCATGGAAGATGTATAAGGATAAATATAATCGCATATATCAGCAGTTTCCTATTTTAAATAAAATAACATATATCATTAATTCTAAAATTGACTCATGCTATTTTATTTCTGAATATGAACAATCGAATAGAGGACAATTTTTTTTGAAGAAAAACATGACTGCTGAAGAAGCCTTTGAATTTTTGAAAATTGAGTTGGAGAAAAGAAATGAAAAAATAAGACCCATTACTTATCATAAAAAAAATAAAAAAATTGATACTTTTTCAGATTTTTTAGAAGGCGAGAATAGTTATTTCAATTTTTTTAATCTTAATAAACCAAGTATCAGTGCGAAAAAAATAACTGAATTACACCAAAAAGTTAACTCTCCAATTATTTTTATACATAGTACAACGCAATCTTATCAAAGGACACAAGCATTTATTCATATGCCTCTTCGTTTTTTTGGTATTGATAATGCATTTGGTTCACCTGAACAATTATTTCAAGAAATTTCTTATTGTGTTGGTAATGTTATTTTAAATCGAAATGAACCTCCAATTACATTAGATGACAAGGTTAAAATTTCTCAGAATGGTTTTGATTTAAAAATATCTTTTCGTAAGCGTTAATTTTATAATTTAGTTATTTTCTTCGCTTTCTTATCATGAATATTTAGAGAAAAATTAATCAATAAATTTTCTAATATCATTTCTTTTTCGTTTAAAATGTAATTTTCTTTGATAGAATTTAATTCTTTTTGAATAACCTTGGTCATTTTATCTTTTAAATCTAATAAATCTATGTCATATTTACTGACTTTTTGATAAGCGTATATCAAAAGAAATTTCCACAATTGTTCACAACTATTGAGTTTTTCTTTTTCTGTTTGTTGTATATAAGAAATTTTTTTATAAACTGCTGGTTTAATTTGCTCAAAAAATCTATCATTGAGTTCACAATATTTTTTAATGTCCTTTTGATAAAATTTTTCTCCAATCAAATTTTCAATATTTTCTTTATCATACACACATAAAGATAAATATATTTTATAAGAAAAATTTTTTATTTCTTGATGTTCAAATAAATTAATTTGATAATTCTTCAATATTTGATTGATAAATTTATTTTCATATGGTAAGAAACTAAGAATATTTTGAATAGCAATGTCTTTTTCTTTTTGTAGTTTTTTTTCTAGATTCATTTCAAGTAATTTTTTTAAAATGCTTGTCATAAAATCAAAAATAAATAATTGCTCTTCGATTGAAAAAATTTTCTTATGTAATAAGCCAGGGGAATCATCAATTTTAAAATTATTTAAATCATTTAAAAAGTTTTTATTTTTAGATAATTTGTCAAAATTTATTTTGATTTTTTTTGCACAATCTGTTTGGATAAACTCCTCTATACCATGATATAAAATAGTATCCATGAAATTAAAATTTTTTTGTCGATTATATGTCACAGATTGTTGATATAAGCTTGCATCAGGTGCTATTATAATTTGTTGATTTTCATATTTCATATCTTCAATTTCAAATTGAAGATATTTTTTAAACAATGATATATTTTCATCTTTTTGAAAATATTGTTTTGTACTCTCTGCGAATTCTTTAATATCAACGACTCTATCTATATTTGTCACATTTTGATTCAAATAATCAAATTCTAGCGCAGACATTGCAAAATTTTTAATCAAGACATTGATTTTTATTAAAAATACATAAGGTATTTGATTTTGATAAAAATTTTCTATTTTTTCTTTTTGTAAAATAAAAAAAGCAATTTTGTAAGAGAATTGAAATATATTATCAAATAATTGTATTTTTTTATTGATTTCAATATCGTCCCAATATGTTTTTATCATTTGATAATATTGTAAATTTTGTTCTTTTTGATTCATTTTTATTGATTTCTTTTCAAAGAAATAATTAATCAAATTTTTAATATATTTTTTAGGTATTTTTTCATCACACCATTTAATAATATCAAATGAATTTTCTTGTTTTAACAACATAGCTTCAATAGATTTGATAAAAGATAGATATTTTTTTTCCTCATCTTCCTGAGTAGAAAAAATATTGTTATAAATAATATTTAAGGTGCCTTCTATATTTTTCATATATTCATCATAATTTTAAATTTTTCAGATGTCAAACTTGATTTTTTTATAAAAATAGATTATTTAAATAAAATGAAAAACATTCCAATATATTTCAATCAAAATAATGCCTTACCAGATGTTATACAACAAAATCAATATATTAATAAAATATATCAAAATTTTTCTAATGTACAAACGCAAGTCAGTATTGAAAGTGGTTATTTTATATTGACGATGATGCCATCATTAAAATGTGATTTAAATTGTCCACATTGTTATTTATCAAAAGAGCAAAGAAGAAGTGATGAGATATTATCAATTCATCATTTATCTTTAATATTAAAAAAAATTGACGATTATTATGAAAAAAGAAATATAAATCAGAAAATTATTTTGGTTTATTGGTATGGTGGTGAACCTACTGAAATGGGGTTTGATTATTTTGAGCAAGCTATTGAATTGATTAATTCTATTTTTAATCAAAATAAAAAATACATTGTCAAACATACCATTTTAACATCATTGATTGGAGTGAATCATAGGTGGTTTGATTTTTTTAAAAAATATTGCGATGGTCATTTTCAAACTTCTTTTGATGGATTAATGAGAGGTAAAGGATATTTAAAAAAATGGCAAGAAAAAGTCATAGAAGCAAAATCATTTGGTTTATCTATTGGTACAATTTCTGTTGTCAATCATGAATTATTAAAACTAGGAGCCAAAGATACTTTAGATTATTTATCTAAATTAGGCATAGAAGAAGCTTCATTTCTTCCTTTTATGTTAAATGAGCAAAACTCTGAAAAAGCTTATGATAAATTTGCTCCCACTATGAATTCTTGGAGTCAATTTATGATTGAGATTTCAAAGGATTATTTTTATAAAAAACAAAACAATCAACCAGTACCAGAAATTGGTCAACTGGCCTTCATCTTATCACAAAAAAACAAAACAGGTCTTGCAAATATTGCAGGACAAACATTATTTTTATTACCTAATGGTGATTTTGTATTACCAGATTATAAAGATGGTTATAAGGAATATATGAGAGTTTTTGGAAATGGCATTGAGCTATCTTTTGATGAAGTTTTAAAAAGCAGTGAAAGAAAATCATATATAAGAAAACAATTATTAAAAAACAACAATGATGATTGTCAACAATGTGAAAATTCTCATTATTGTGTCATGGAATTTTGGAAAGAAAATAAAAAAAATGATGATTGCTTTGGTGGTAAATTATACATTGAATGGTTAGAGAGCTTTTCTTATCAAAATAAAGATAACCCAATGATTCAAAAAATCATTGAACAACAAAAAAGATCTATTATCTATTAATAAAAAAATAGATCTTTAATTGACTAAAAAAAATCAAAACATTTCCAATCGTTATTTTTTAATAAAAAATCTTTTTCAGATGCATATCGAATGAATATGAATGATGTATAAAAAAATAATTATATGAGTTGCTCTTATTGACTTTCAAAATTAATTTTTTATAAATCTTTAAAGGAGATTATATGGCAGACTTAATTGAATTATTACACTTTGGTGTAAAGAACAAATCATCAGATTTACATTTATCAGCAGGTCTTCCGCCCATGATTCGTGTACATGGAGATGTTAGAAAAATTAACATCCCATCATTAACAAAAGATGATGTGACGAATATGATTTATGATATCATGAATGAACAACAACGTAAATTTTTTGACGAACAATTAGAATGTGATTTTTCTTTTGAAGTAAAAGGTCTAGCTAGATTTCGTGTCAATGCATTCAACCAAAATAGAGGGCCAGGAGCGGTTTTTAGAACGATTCCATCAAAAGTCTTATCATTGACAGAGTTAAAGTCTCCTCCGATTTTTGCAGATCTTATGACAAAACCCAAAGGATTGATTTTAGTGACAGGTCCAACAGGCTCTGGGAAATCAACGACTTTAGCAGCAATGATTGACCATTATAATGAAAATTTTAATGGACACGTTTTAACAGTAGAAGATCCTATTGAATTTGTATATGAACCAAAACGTTGTTTAATCAATCAACGAGAAGTTGGTTTGATGACTCACTCATTCTCAAATGCATTACGTTCATCTCTTCGAGAAGATCCAGATATGATCTTAGTAGGTGAAATGAGAGATTTAGAAACAATTCGATTAGCCTTAACTGCTGCTGAAACAGGACATTTGGTATTAGGCACATTGCACTCATCATCTGCTGCGAAAACAATTAACCGTATCATTGATGTGTTTCCTGAAAATGAGAAAGATATGGTCAGAACAATGTTATCTGAGTCTATTGAGGCCATTATTTCTCAATCTTTATTAAAAACAAGAGATGGTGGTGGTCGAGTTGCAGCTCATGAAATCATGTTAGGTACAAATGCTATCAGAAATCTGATTAGAGAAAATAAGGTTGCACAAATGTATTCATCTATTCAAACTGGTCAAGGAATAGGAATGCAAACAATGGATCAATGCTTACAAAATCTTGTGAAACAAGGAAAAATTTCTAGCTCTGATGCTAAAGCCATGGCGGTCAATAAAGATTCATTTTAATTAAAAAAAAATTGATATTTTATCTCTGTTAAGTTGATTTTAAAAACAATCTTTTATTGAATCTACTTTTATTTATTTTTAATAATTAGCCAATAAAAAATCAGCCCTAATCTAGGTATGAATTTGCATATCATTTGTTGACTAATCTGAAAAACGTATCATCTGTAAAATAGAGCGGTTTTTCTAGTTTAAAACCTATCATGTTTTTCCTTGCATCAATACACTGTTGATAAACTAAATACTCATAATTCACACAATCTTCTTGCTTAATACTCATATCTGTCAAAATTATATTTAAACAGATATATAGATTTTTAAATTGCTGTCATTTATCCTGAAAATTAAACAATAAAAGGTCTTTTAATTAATAACAGAAAAATAGTTTTCTTTCTTTATCAGATTCGCTGTTTTTTTATTTGATACGAACTTGGACATAATAATTGAATCATGTGTCGATTGATGAAAAATTTTCGATAATATCCACATATTTTTTAATAAAGTTCATTCAAGAAAAAAGCTTGATAACTTTTTAATGATTGGTTTTGTATACTTTTATTCATGAATCTAATGCATTTTTCCATACCTTGAGCATATTTATTTAAAAATTTTGTATTATTTAACAAGATATCCATTTTGAATCATTTCATTTTTTAATGCCAAAGACTCTTCTGAGCTTAAAGCCATGTATGAGATAATCTTTTGAAAAGCAATTAAATTTTGTTCATGTATAAACTTTTCTGTCATTTGCTTATGCTTTGTAGATGGTAATTTTTTGACACCATCAATATCGAAAGAAACAACGTGAGAAGTGGCCTTACATGCATTTAATATATCATCTGAACAAACTTCCGCAATATATGCTTTTAATTCTTCAGAATAAGAAATTTGATTTTGGATATTAATTTTTTTGTAAATACCATTATCTTCTAAATTTTTAGAATTTTTAGAAGATAATGGCAGAGTCCATTTTCCATCTAATGGATATTCATTTGTTTTGATATAAAGTAATTCAGTCACTTTAAATTCAATATCAAAAAATTCCAATAATTGGAATTTTTTTGTTTTTTGCACAGGTATTAATACAGGTAATAATTCATTATTCATTTCGCTTCCTTTTGTTGATTTATTTATAAATCTATGAATAAAAGTCAACTATTTTTTGATTTATTTCAGATTTAATTCAAAAATATTCACAATTATAATGATACAATCGTTTCTGAAATAGACAATGCACCTTTAGGCCCCTGTGTTCTGACTAAAATTTTATAGAATATTTGAGGCCCTCCACCAAAATCAATATTTTGATATCCTGTTGAATTTCCTGACCCATTACCAGAGCTTTTACTTGCACAATTATTTGACGTACCACTGACGATATCTGTTGGGCTTGCATTTGATAAAGAGCATAATCTAAAAATTAAATATTGGCTTGTATTTCCCAGTTCATCAGCCCCCAAGTTCATTGCAGATTGCCAGTTATTTAGATTAGTATAATCAATATCATTTGAGGAAATAGATGAGAAATATCCAGCTTGAGAATTATCATTATTTAGTATGCTACTATTGGTCGATAACCAATTTTGAGCTTGAGAAAATGCTGCATCATTTGCATTTTGAAGCATATTTCTATGACCAATATTACCAACTGTATTGACTGAGCTTTCGCTAGCACGAATTAAGATAGCAGAAGTTAATAATACACCAATTAATATAATCAATGATATGGGCAATGAAATACCCTGTTGTTTAATTTTTTTTTGTATCATATACACATCCTTTAGCTATTAGACCACATGGCATTTTTTAATGGCACTGTTGTTTGAATTAATCGATATCTATAACATCCCCAATCTGGTAATCCAGATATATCAATATTTCCTCCTAACCAAGATATATTTGATACATTGGTAACATTACAAACACCTCCACTTGTTTTTTCTTTTAATGGTGCTCTAGATATCACTGCCACTCTAAACCCCAATATTTGTCTTAAATCAGTATCTGCTGGAGTGACATTTGTCCAAGAGTCTACTGAGCCATCAGCATTCGTGTCCAATCCATAAACTGCTTTCAATGCAACTATATTGTCGCCAATAACTTGATTTCTAGATGATGAAGCAATGCCTGTATTAATACGTTGTAATAATTGGTTATTATTAATAGAAAACGTGATAACCTGAGGATCTGTGCCAACATTAATTAATTTTGCTCCACCTGAATAAGATATTCCCAAACCTGTTGCTGAATTATGTAATGCAGATACAGATACACCTGAACTATTCAGATATGATGTTGCATTATGCGATACATTATTCGTTAAACCTGTTCCAGTAGGTAAAGAAGTCACTTGCCTCATTGAGCAATCGCTTCCTGGTTGACCGACAATCACATTTTCACCCACTCTAATTCCAAATCTAGAATCTAGCTCAAAATCTGAAGTAGATGTTGCCATGGTAGATGCAAGTGTATTTGCAGAATAATAATTGACAGCGTTTCCAATCACAAATTGAATAGAATCATTTTCATTATCTGCTCCTGCTGTGATCAACAGTGGTGCAAGCCTAAAATTTGAAGTCTCGCCAGTTTCTCCATCATAAGTTAAAACAGTACAACCCAATAATGATGTATTATTGATACCAAAACCAGATATTTTACCATAATGTTGAATAGGAAACATACTAAGTGCTGCATTACTCACAGACTCAGAAACTTGTGTGGTTGTTCTTTTTTGTCCCTCAAATTGAGAAAATACAGCAACCATTGCCAAGATACCTGTAATAGATATCAACAATCCTATCATTAATTCAACTAAAAAACTTCCTTTTTGCTTGTTCATAATTTATCCTTAATTAATAATAGTTTGCGTATTATATTGAGATACTGTGTCAATACCTGGATTTTTCCAGAATATTGTCACATTAATAATATCTCCTGAGGACGTTGAAGTTAATGTAATTTGCGGAGGATTATTGGTAACTCCTGGCATTGAAGCTCTTACCTGCTCTTCCCACATTAAATAATTCTCTGCTGATTTATTTGCATAATTACCAATATTATTAGAGTCTAACCACATTTCTCCTATAATAGCATCAGCTAAAAAAGAAGCATTTGCTCTATATTGAGCATCGGATACTGCTTTGATGGAGTTGGTTTGAATTTTCATAACCCCTAATGTTCCTATTGAAAAAACCAATATAGCAACAATTGCCTCTATCGTATAAAAACCTTTTTGTTTATTCATATATATCCTCACATAGAATTACAATATCTGACATCAGCTGTATCTGCTACAGATGGTTCACAAATTTTACTAGACCCAGAGCCACCAATCATCACTCTTAATTCTTTTTTACCATCATAGACTAAATTTGTACTCAAATTAATCATGGATAAAGAAGCCGTAGAATCTATATTATTTGTTAATTGGCCTAAGCCATTAAATGTAACTTTTGTAGATAAATTAGGTGTAATCACCAATGTCACATTGATTGAGCTTTCTGTACTTGCCTTTTGATTTAAGACAGTACCATCACTTGTTCTAATGTCCCAAGATGTATCTGTTAAAAGATTGAACTGAACTAGATCATTTCTTCTTATAGCTTCTGAACGTGCTTGAGTTAAACCAATATGAATACTTTCGGCAGTATTTCTAATTCTCATATTTGACATCCATGAGCTATAAGTTGGTGTAGCAGCAACCATTAATAAACACATAATTGCCATTGAGACCATTAACTCTACCAAATTAAATCCATGTTGTTTTAATTGCATAATTATCCTTAGTTGCATCCTGTTTTACTTGTTACCCAGCAAGTAGCACTGGTTGGGTAATTTGTAGGTGCGGCAGTAGTTGATCTTGAATTAGCCTCATCAACGACATAAGTAAATCCAGTTTCTGCTGAAGTTGCTCTTATAATATATCCATCGTCTGATAATGTAGGACAAGAAACTGTAAAATATTTCAAACCTGTTGGCACAGGTGCAAGTGTACCAGTTGCACATGCGCCAATATACGTTCTATTATCTTGAAAATACTGCTCTAATTTCACTTTCATATCAGAAAGTGCTGTAATACCCTCAGTGGCTTGTGAACGAATAATATAATCTCTATAAGCAGGAATTCCAAAAGATGCTAATATTCCCACGATTGCCACAGTTACCAATAATTCAATCAACGTAAATCCATTTTTTTTCATAAAATTCCTTTTCACTTATCTTATCATACAGATATTAAAAATTTATACGAAGTCAACTCATATTAATTTTTCTTTAAAATTTCTCTCCAAGCACTTCTACTTAAACTATTGCTAAGGGAACTACTTCCTAAGGTATATGGACTGACATTTGCATTAGCATCACTGACTAAGTTTTTAATTTGACCACCAGGGCCAAGCTTTACAATTGTTTGTCCCACTGTAAAACCTCCAGAAGTTTTTTGTGCAGCAACTCCAGCGTTTGTTGTAGCAGCAGTACCTGTTGAAAATCCAATTTGATAATACCAAGAAGCACCACCAACTGTACATACTGCATTTCCAGGTACATTGCCAATAAAATTTAATGTACCTGCCGCTAAAATAGGGTCTAAATTGATTCTTTCACCCACTTGAGATGTTAAATCAATGTACCAGCCAATATTAGAAGACCAATTGACAGCATTACTTGTAATTGTACTAGAAGAATCAGATGTTGTCAGTGATTGTTGAATCATTCCAGAATTATTTCTTAAAATACCATTAACTGTATCATTATCTTTTAATGCATACATTGTTTGCGTACCTGCTGTGGTAACATCAGATATGGTCAGATATCTACCTGTACCAATAAATAAAAGTCTTGTACCATTTAAAATTCCTAATTCAATTCTAGAAGTAATAGGCTGCAAATTGCCTAAAGAATCTTGAGCAACTCCTAATTTAATAGCAGTTGTTGATGCCGATGAGTTTAGCTCCCATTTCCAAATATTACCATCTAAATCTCCTGCATATAAAAATAATGCTGTGTTATTTGTATTAAAGTCTGCATAATAAGTATTAATTTTACCCAATTGAGCTGGTGAAGCAGCACTACCAGTACCTGTTGTTAGCTTTCTTAATATTTCTCCATTTAAAACATCTACTTCATATATGATGCCCAGTCCAGTTTCTGAGTCATACCCATTATTAAAATAAGCAACCCATTTCGAATCAAATGCTCTTTTTGTTATAATGATGTTGCCTGTCGTATATCCCAAATCTGCATCACTTCTTGAACAAATACTACTAGATTTACAAAGCTCCCATAACGGAATTGGATTTGTTGGATCTGTGACATCTATTGCAATATATCCATTTCCACCTTGTGCAGTACCAGCTATAATAATAGTTTTCCAAGCTGAACCATCATAAACATCCATTGATTGCACTTGCCCATTAAATAAAAATGTATGATTGTTAGTATAATTACTATCTGACAATTTATATAAACTAGATAATAATTGAGAAGGATAGATTGCCCATTGCTCAACACCTGTCGAAGCATTAAAAGCATGCAACATTCCATCGTTAGCAGCAGTATATACCATGCCTGTTCTTGCAGATTGTGCCAATTTATATGATGAATACCCTACATCAGAAAAATTATAAACAGGTGCTCCAACATAATGTGCTCCACTATCTACAATGTCACCTAAAATATAATCTCTTGTTCTAAATAATGGATTCGTTGGGTTCGCATTAAATTCATATTGATATTGACCTCTTAAATAATTAATTAGATTTGTTCCTGTATTTGCTAATGTTCTTTGAGAAGCTGTTAAATCAATATATTGTGTTAGCTTACTAGCTTGTGTATCAAAATATGATTTTTCAGTTGTATTCATCAAATCATACTCAAAGTTAACTAAACTAGATGTGCCAACACCATTTCGAATAAATTTAATTGTTCTTGTATCCGATGCACTAGCTGATTTATTTTGCAATAATGCTCTGGCTGACCAATTATTTGTTGTTGAAATTGCACCATTTGTTAAAGAAATATCTCTTGATACAACTTCTCCATCCCATTTTCCAGTACGATATGTTGTCGAATACAGCTTATTACTTGTTGTTGTTAATAACGCATTAGAAGTTGTTGCTGTACTGGCAGATGCTGTTTGAGATATAATTGAACTTAAAGAATCTTGAATTCCTCTAACAATATCAAGAGAGTTTTGAGCATTATAGTATCTTCCTCTTCCACTGATTGTAGAGTGCCATAAATCATCTAGTAGTGCTGGACCTCCTGAGTTGGTGACTGGCCAATTACAAGCAGCTGTCGATGTTGTCCAAGAGCATGCACCAACTGTGCCTTGTTTAATATTTTCTAAATCAGTACTTGTTCCTCTGTAATAATCAGAAGTATATTGAACAAAACCACTTAATCCCAATGATATTGCATAAGTAACCATATGTTGTTGTGTATTAGTGTCTACAATACTGGTAGGGACATTATCAATGCTCACATCAATTCCCCCTGCTCCCAATGTACCAGCAGGTCTTAAATCTGTATTATAATAATAAAGAGAAACATCAGCTAAAGAAGAAGCTGAACCAGTTAATCCGCCATCATATATTCCTAATGCCCTAGGGCTCGATGTATTATCAACATTGTCTTGATTAGTCATGGCACTACTATTAAGTTTTACCCCTGCATTTCCATTCCAATAACCATCAGTAGATAAAATGGTATAATTTTGTTGACAAGAATATTGAACTGGATCTGTGTGAGTAGTACTTCCTGAAATAATCATACCATTGCTAATACCATCTGTTTTTCCAGCATAATATCTACCTACTCTAGAAAGAGCTTCTCTTAATGGTGTTCCACCGCTTGGTTGTTGTGCATAAAATTTAGTTAAAAAATTAATTTTTTGTGTATCATTAAAATCAGACATTGGTAAAAACATTGCATTTTTGACAGTTGCACTTGCTCCAGAGCCTGACATTAAATTAGATATCGTAATAAATCCTACTCTTTTTGTATCATCTAATTCTTTAAAAGCTAATCCAGCAGCACTTTTCATAGCCATCATTCTGCTTCTATAAAATGAATACCAGTTTGCAAAATTTGTGGCTTCAGAAGCACCAATATTAAATCTTTCAAACTGACCATATCTTGGGTAAGTGTATCCTGAGTCATAACTTCTTTGACAGATATTTTTACCAATGTTTGTACCGCTTAGAAACTTTCCTGTTGGTATTGTAGCAGATTGTGCATCTGCTGCTTCTTTACAATATCTAATTGCAAATAATGAACCACTTGTAGAAGTTGAACCACAATTGACACCACTGGCATCACAATAATCTGTTCCAGTAATGGTAAAGTACGCAGGAGTCCAAGACCCCTGAACAGGAAATCGATAAGTATTATCAGGGTATGCTTGTGTATAATAATTAAAAGGATTAGGAGTATTTATACCATTTCTTCTACAGACAGATGTATCAGATTTTTCAGAGGTCGTTGGATTATTTTTAGTACAAAAATAAGTTTCATAGACATCTGTTGTCATATTAAATGTTACATTCCCTGTAGAAAAAGCATTTTCTTGAGCACTTGTTAAGCTTTGATTAGACCACATGGTTAAATCAGATTTTATAGGAGGTGAATAAACAATATTAGGGTTATAATACAATGTATTGAATTGATATGCCATTAAAGGTGCATCTGGAGCAAATCCAGATCCTGCCCTTGGAGAAAAAACAGGATCATTTGCATTTGTTTCATTATTGGCTGATGAATTAGCAACACAATTTCTTGTAAATTGATTGATTGCCGATGAAGCAAATCCTTTACAATTAGTTTGAGCAATAACATTGTCTCCCATTGTATCTAATAACATAGAACCTGAATTATCTAATATAAACATGATATTGGGTTTCACCGTACCAGATCCAGCTGTTTGTATGGGTACATTACCAAAATTAACAAGTGATGCTGCTTGTGAGCTTGTTATTGTTAATAGCAATAAAGATAAAACTGTTTTTATTTTAGACATATTTTAAACTTTCAAATAATTCTCAAAATAACAAACTAAAAAGAAAAGTCAATTTTTTAAAAGACCGTTTATCAAAAATAATATGAAAAAAATTATTTATATTTAGACAAGAGGGAGTTTATTTAGATAAAATTTCTTTATTTCAAATTAAAAAATTTTATAATATTAAATAAAATCAAAAAGGAGTATTTATGAATTTTAACAAATTTTTAGCAGTAGGCGCTTTGGTTGCGACTGTTTTAGGATTCACATCGGAAGTTGCTTTTGCCAAAGATGGTAATTCAAATAGCAATTCTTCATCTGCAACATCGTCTAAATCAAGTGGACCAAGTACAAACAGTGGTTCACCAAGTGCAAGCCCAAGTCCATCCTCTACACCAAGCGCAAGCCCAAGTCCATCCTCTACACCAAGCGCAAGCCCAAGTCCATCCTCTACACCAAGCGCAAGCCCAAGTCCATC